>JGI10216J12902_105670062_pt1 | contig 32203 bp, 19 predicted proteins | sample KanNatreferecore_FD_12902 | JGI IMG/M metagenome (IMG submission 12902)
ACCGAGCCGTTCGGCGGCAACGTGATTTCCGCGAACGCCAACAGCGGCATTTATCTGAGCGGGGCAGCCGCGACGGGGAACCGCGTGTGCGGGAATTTTGTCGGCACCGACGTCACGGGCACGATTGCGCTCGCGAATACTCTGGGTGGAATTTTCCTTTATCGCGCCGGCGGGAATATTATCGGCGGGAGCGAAACGGGCGCGCGCAACGTCATTTCGGGAAACTTCAATGTGGCGGTTTCAATCGGCGACTCCGGCGCAAACGGGAACGTAGTGCTCGGCAATTTCATCGGCACGCGGGCGGACGGCACGACGCCGTTGTCCAATCGCTGGCACGGTGTGGAACTGTTGAACACCGCGAGCGGCAACATCATCGGCGGCACCGGACCGGGCGAGGCGAACCGCATCGCTTACGCGCAGACATTCCTTTACGATGGCGTGCGCGTGCGTGATGGCTGCGTGGACAACGTCATTCGCGGCAACGCCATCTTTGGCAACGCCGGAATCGGAATCGATTTGAGTGTGGATGGCGTGAGCGCGAATGACCTGGGCGATGGCGATGGAGGCGCGAACAACTTGCAAAACTTTCCGTTGCTGGTGTCGGCGAGCGGACAGTTCATCACGACGGCAGTGGGTTCATTGAACAGCCGTCCGAACGCAACGTTCACTTTGGATTTTTATGGAAACGTCCTGGCGGACACGACCGGCTTTGGGGAGGGAGAACGCTGGCTGGGTTCTGTCGTCGTCACGACCGGGATCGATGGCAATGCGTTCTTCACCGTTTCTCTCACGAACGCTGTGAGCGCTGGCGGTTTCATCAGCGCGACGGCCACGGACGCCGCAGGCAACACTTCTGAATTTTCGCAGGCCGTTGCGGTCGTGCCCTCGCTGGACACGGATGGAGATGGTCTGCCGGACGATTTCGAAACTGCCTTTGGATTGAATCCCAATTCATCCGCCGACCGCGATTTGGATTCGGACGGCGATGGGGCCAGCAACTACAACGAATTCCTTGCGGGCACGAAGCCGAACGACAACACGAGCGTCTTCCGAATGAGCATCACGCGCGAACCGGATCGAACCTTGATCTTCATTGAGAGCGTCGCGGGCAGAACGTATCGCGTGGAAGGTGCGATAGAAGTCACCGGGCCGTGGACGATTCTGGCGGACAACCTGGCGGGAACGGGAGAACCACTGCGAGTGATGGATACAACAACCGCGCCGATGAAATTCTATCGCGCCAGCGCGACTTATTGACGGCGCGAGCGTTTGCGGACGACCAGCGCGAACCCACAAAGGCCGCCGAGAATGGCCAGCGCGTAAGTGGACGGTTCCGGCACGACGCCAATTTGCGCCCCGAAGTTGATGGGCACGCCGTTCGAGGCGCGGAGCTGCCACGCGCCGGCATTATTGAACCAATAGTCATCGAAACTATTTCCCACCGCGGGAGGGTTGTAAATCGTCGGGCCGGCCGCTTCCGCTCCCGTGATTCCACTGAACTGAACCGACCAGGTGAAACGATCCGGCATGACAATGTTGGTGTAACTGAGATCGATCAGGTAGGTGGCGCGGCCGCTGGCATCCACCGGCGCGGCCAAAGGCTGCAAGCCGCTGTTGTAAAAAACGGTGCCGGGCTCGAAAGTGTTGAAAGGCCCGCCGAGGAACGCGCCGTCATTGAGATAGAACCGAATCTGATATTGTTCGTCGCCAGAAAACCCGGAACCAAAGTATTCGAACTGAAACGAAATGGGCTGGCGCGGCCCCGCCCCAAGAATGATTTCGTCCGCGACTTCATTGAGGCCGGGATTCAGGTAGATGCCCGAGTAGCTCACGCCATTGTTGTAAACCAGCGTTTGCGCGTGGACCGCGCAGCCCCACAGGATGATGGCGGCCAAGGTCGCAAGTAATCTTCTCGATTGCATTGGGTTTCCTTTCGGATGAGCGCGGCATGGTGAGTTTATCCCATGCACGATGTCAAAACTTTTCCTCATGTCCAATTGCGTCAATTGCGTGAACAGATGACTTGCGGTGGCCACGTCCCGACGGCTAACTCCGGGATTTCATGGCGCAGACGGTGATTCCAGGCACTCCACAGGCGACGAGCAACTGCCAGTCCGGTCGCGCAGTCGCCGCGCTCGACGCGCTTACCGAAGCGGTCCTTTACGCCATGATTCTGTTTGCCCCGTGGGCTTTTGGCACGACGCAGCCGTGGTCCATGCGCGTGATGAATGTCGGTGGCTATGTGCTGGGGGCCATGTTTTTGACAAAGGCCATTCTACGCCACGGAACTTCTCCCGGCCTGCCGTTCGCTCAGTCAACCCGCCGTCTCACCATCGCGCTGTTCATGCTCACGCTGGCAATTCTCGGCTACATTTTCGTGGCGGCGCTGAATGCGGAATTCACCTACGTCGCCAAAGAGTTCCGGGCGGACCCACATCCGCATGTCGAATGGCTTCCACACAGCCTGGATCGGCTCGCTTCGTGGCAGGTGTTCTGGAACTGGCTCGCCCTCGCCGGCGTTTTTTGGGCCGTGCACGACTGGCTCGTGACCGGCATTACGCCCGATGGCCATCGCAGCGCGCGTCGATTGCGCCGGCTGGTCTTCGTCCTCGCGGCGAACGGAGCGCTAGTCGCGTTCGAAGGAATTCTTCAACGCACGTCTGGCACGGCGAAGTTGTTGTGGATTCAACCGACGCACGACAACCCCATGGCTTCGGCGCAGTTCGGCCCTTACGCTTATCGCGCCAATGCCGCGCAGTTTTTCAATTTGCTTTGGCCGGTGGCCCTCGGTTTGTGGTGGCACTTGCAGGCGCGGCGCGCGGAAACGGCCCGGAGGACGCAACGGCATCATTGGCTGATTCCTTGCGTGATGCTGCTCATCGCCGCGCCGCTGATTTCAATGAGCCGCGGAGGTGTGGCGGTGACACTGGTGCAAATGGCTGCGTGCGGTTGCGTGCTGTTCGCGAGCGCGCGCTTCAATTGGCCGGCGCGCGCAGGAATCGTTTTGGTGTTTGGCATTACTGTGGCGGTGGCGTGGTATTTGGGAGGGGAACAACTGGCCGAGCGCCTGCGGGGCACCGCCACTAATCCGCTCAGTGGCCGCGAGGAAACGTACCGGCTCGCGGCGCGCATGGCCGTGGATTACCCGTGGTTCGGCATTGGGCCGGGCGCGTTTGAATCCGTCTTCCAGCTTTACCGCAACTCGCCGAACGATTACTGGCCCGCGCAGTTGCACAATGACTGGCTGGAATACCGCATCACGTTTGGCCGCGTTGGGTGCGGGCTGTTGCTGGCGGCCGGGGCGCTCGTCGCCGCGCGCTGGTTTGCGCCCGGTGGATTGCGGCTGCCGAGATCATTTGTCGCGTGCATCTGGATCGCGCTGACGGGCTGCCTTGTCCATGCGCGGTTCGATTTTCCACTGCAGATTTACTCGATCCAATTTGTCTTTGTGCTGCTCTGTGCCGCGTTGTTCGGTGTCGCCCGAAGATCATGACGCCACGTCCAGAGCGTTCGACGTTGCTTCAGCCGCTTGACCGGGTCCGCGCTCCCGTGTTGTCATAGTCTCGATGAAATCATTTCTGTGCGCGGCGGCGATTTTCATTTTTGCCGCGGCGGCCTTTTGCGGTGAGTTGCAGGACGCGGCGGCAAGGGGGGACATCGAGAAAGTCCGGGCGCTCCTCAAGGCCAATCCTTCCGCGGTGAATTCGCGGGAAGGCGCGACCACCCCGTTGCACGAAGCGACGCGCGGCGGCCATTTTGAAGTCGTAAAGCTGCTCGTCGCCAGCGGCGCGGAGGTGAACGCACTTAATTTCAGCAAGCTCACGCCGTTGCGTCTTGCGCTCGGATACCAGCGTTCAGCTATCGCGGAGTTTTTGCGGCAACACGGTGGCCTGGAACAGGTTGCGCCACCACCAGCTCGGGTAGCAGTGCAACCGAATGTTGTTCCATCTGTGACCGCGAGCGTTCCGCCGCAAGCAAACCTGTTCGCCACGAATCCTCCGGCCGCGCGTGTCGCGCCGCTGGTCGCCGCACCGGTGACCAATGCGACCGTTGGGACGAATCAGCCGTTGAGCGAGCGTGAAGCGTTGCTCATCAATTTCCCGATTCATGAGGCGGCGCGCCTGGGCGACGTGGAGACGATCAAGCTTCTCTTCAAGAATTCCCCCGAGATCATCGATGCGACGGATGAAAAGGGACTGACGCCGTTGCACGTGGCGGCGGCGAACAAACAACTGAAGGCGGCGGAAGCGCTCGTGGGAATGCGCGCGAAGGTGAATGCGCGGGCGTTCAACGGGCAGACGCCGTTGCACATGGCGGCGCGCCGCGGTGAAGTGGCGATGGTGACTTTGCTCGTGACGAATCGCGCGGACTTCGATGCGCGGGACGAGCTGGGGCACACGCCGTTGCTCCTCGTGCTCCAATCCGCCAGTGCCGCGGCGCTGGAAGCCGCGGGCGGAATGAGCGCAAGGACGCCGCAGCCGGACATGACTGAGTTGTTCATTCGCGCGCGCGCGGAAGTGAACGCGCGCAACGAAGCAGTCATCAATCTTCTGCTGCGCGCCGGGGCGAACGCAAACGTGGTTGAAGCCGTCTCGGGCAAGACCGCGCTGCACTTCGCGGCGGCAGTGGGGCATCGGCCAATTATCGAAGCGCTGGTGCGTCATCGCGCGGCGTTGGACGCGGTGGACCGGCGGGGTGAGACGCCGCTCGGCTATGCGTTACGCGAGGCGCGCACGAATGCGATTGCGACACTGCGCGCGGCGGGGGCAACGATTGGCAAAACCCGGCCACTCGACGCGACGGAGCGAAGTCTCGTGGAGTTTTATCAACGCACGGAAGCGGCGTTGCAGCGCGGCAGTTCATCTGAGAAGGCGAAAATTCTTCTCGCGCTGAATCCCACGAAGACGGATTGCGAGCGGATGTTCCCGAAGCACAGTGCGCAGGCGTGGAAGGTCGTGGAGGAAATCAACAGGCAAATCAGGCAGGCGTTCACAAAGCCGCTGCGCGACGCGGAGGAGGGTAAGGAAATCTGGCGCGTGTTGCCGGAGCCGCCGAGCACCATCGTCCAGGACTGGCGCGGACGCGGCGCGCTGGCGACGAACCTGCCGGTATATTCGCTTACGGTGCACAAGGTCGGCGCGGTGACGCGGCCCGGTGATTACTGTTTCGTGAACAATCATTGGGTGCTGGTGCCACCGCTGCGGACGATTGCCGCGCAGGTGGCGACGGTGGAAACCGGACGGCGCTGAAGCCGGCCGCGAGCGGTTATTTTTTTCCATCATCAGCCGATGTTCTATTCGTGAACGCGAAGAACACCGCTTACGCTCTGGAGGTTTATCAATTGCAGCGCCCTTATCGGAACCAGGACAGCCTTCAGTACGTGAAGCATCTGCACAGTTACGAATCGGCGACGCCGTTTGGCGAGTTTCACGTGGGCGAGACTTTCAGCGACAGTCATCCGACGAAATATCTTGGCCGCATCCAGCACATCCATCATTGGCTGGGCCAAGACGAGGGACCGCATCTGGTACACAAGACGATCCTGTATATCTTCAACGAGGGCTGAGACAAAATTCACAGGAGTCTGCAGAATTGTTCCGAGGAAATTCTGTTCATTCTATGAATTCTGTCGGTCTTCATCTCGGCGCGGCTCCATAAACTCTCTCTCGACTTTGGACTTTGGACTTTGGACTTTGGACGTGTTGACGCCATGAAACCGTCCCTGCTCATCGTGGAAGACGAGAAGACCTCGCGCGAAGGTTTGCGCGACGCGCTGGAGGACCGCTTCGAGGTTTACGCCGCCGAGGACGCCGCCGGCGCCACGCAGTTGCTCGAAGAACAACACTTCGACGCGATGCTCACCGATTTCCGCTTGCCGAACGAGGACGGCATGAAACTTATCAAGCGCGCCAAGGCGTTGCCGCGTCCGCCCGTGTGCATTCTCATGACCGCTTACGGTTCGGAGGAACTGGCAGTCGAAGCGATGAAGAGCGGCGCGGACGATTACATTCCCAAAGGACGCTTGCAGATCGAGGAGCTGGAGATGCGCATCGCGCGCGCGCTCAAGCAGCAGAGAGTCGAGAGCGAGAACGTGGTGCTGAGGCAGCAACTGCACACGAAGTTCGGATTGGAAAACATCATCGGCAACACGCCCGCGATGCAGGAGGTAATGGAACTCGTGCGCGCGGTCGCGCCGGCGCGCACGTCGGTGCTCATCACGGGGGAAAGTGGCACGGGCAAGGAATTGATCGCGAAAGCCATTCATCAATTGAGTCCGCGCAAGAACGCGCCGCTCGTGACGGTCCATTGCGCGGCACTTTCGCCCACGCTTTTGGAAAGCGAACTGTTCGGGCACGAGAAGGGCGCTTTCACCGGCGCGCACGAACGGCGCATGGGGAGGTTCGAGCAGGCGCAGGGCGGCACGTTGTTTTTGGATGAGATTGGCGAGATCGATCCCGCGACGCAGGTGAAACTGTTGCGGTTCCTCGGCGAAAGAACGTTTGAACGAGTTGGCTCGAACAAGACTCTGAGTGCTGACGTGCGGCTAATCACCGCAACGAACAAGAACCTGGGTCAATTGGTGAAGGAAGGTTCGTTCCGGGAAGATTTGTACTTCCGACTGCGCGTCGTGGAAATTCCGATGCCGCCGTTGCGCGACCGGAAGAATGATTTGCCGCTGTTGACGGCGGCGTTCCTGAAAGAGTTCGCGCAGGAGAACGCGAAGAACGTGACGGCGATTTCGCGCGACGCGATGGACGTGCTGATGAATTACTCGTGGCCGGGGAACGTGCGGGAGTTGCGCGCAGCCATCGAGCACGCGGTGGTGCTGGCCCGCGGGGAGGTCATCAGCGTGCGCGACCTGCCGCAGAATATTCGCATCGGGCAGGAGGAAACGGGCGCGGCCAATGGCATCAGCAACGACATGACGGTGAAGGAAGCCGAGAAGCAGCTCATCATTCGTGCCCTGAAGGAACTGGACGGGAACCGGAGCGCGGCGGCGAAGAAACTCGGCATGAGCCGGCGGACGCTGCACCGGAAGCTGCACGTGTATCAGTTGGAGAATTTGTGAGAGAGGAGTTGAGAGTTGAAGGTTGAGAGTTGAGAGCCGGACGGAGGATTTCTGCTCTCAGCTCTGAACCTTCAACTCTCAACTATTTTTGAATGCAAGGGTCGATGCGATTGCAGCAGTGGATTCACCGCCTGGAAGTCGGCGGCGGGACGAAATATGTGCGCTGGCTGCTGGTGGTGGTGGGCTTCGTGGCCGTCGCGGCGATCTACGATCTGTTCTGCTTTCGCCATTTCGCGAATCCTGAAGCGATGGAGGCCGCGCAACTCGCCCGCAACATCGCGCACGGCAAAGGCTACACCACTTTCTGCGTCCGTCCGTTCAGCATGAAACTCACGCGCGAGCGTCGTGCCGATCAATCTGCGCTGCTGAAGGAAGGGCACCGGGACATTTCGAACGCGCCGGTCTATCCGCTGGTGCTCGTCCCGCTTTTGTGGGCCACGCCGGAGCCGGCCGATCTCGCGGCGATGAAGGGCGGGTTCAGCGTCTATTCGCCAGAGATGTTCGTCGCATTTCTCAACCAATTGCTGCTCGGCCTGGGCGCGCTATTGCTGTTTCGTTTCGCGCTCGGCTGGTTCAATTCCGCCGTCGCCTGGATGTCCACGATTCTTTTCGTGCTCACGGAATTGTACTGGCGTTTCAGCGTCTCCGGGCTGAGCACACTGTTGCTGATTGATCTTGTGCTGTTGCTGGTGTGGCTCTTGAGCTGGTTCGAACGCGGGCACCGCGAGAATGCGCCGAACGGACGGCTGTTCGCGTGCGCCGCCGCGGCGGGAGCAGTGACGGGACTGGCGATGTTGACGCGCTATTCGGTGGGCTGGCTGGTCGTGCCAGTGATGATCTTCACGGCGTGGTGTTCTTTGCGGCGGCGGGTTGCCTTCGCAGCGACGGTATTCGTCGCATTCGCCATCATCGCAGTTCCCTGGCTGGTGCGCACGACGGTGTTGAGCGGCTGGCCATTTGGCACGGCCACGTTCGCGGTGCTGGAGGAGACGCACTTGTTTCCGCACGACACGCTGCCGCGCTCGCTCGCTCCCGCCTTTACGGGTTTGCCCGGTCACCGCTGGCAATTGCTGACCGGCGTCGTAGATAAATGCGTGACCAACGTGCGCGAGATCATCACCAGCGAACTGCCGCGGCTTGGTGGCACCTGGCTCTCGGCGTTTTTTCTCGTGGGACTGCTCGTGCGATTTCAAAACGTGAACCTCAACCGCCTGCGCTGGTTCGTGGTTGGCGCGCTGGTGATGATGATTCCGGTGCAGGCGCTGGCGCGCACGCACCTGTCCGCCGAAGTGCCGCAGGTGAATTCGGAAAATCTGCTCGTGCTGTTTTCGCCGCTCGTGCTCGTGTTCGGCGTGGGATTGTTTTTCGTGCTGTTCGAGTCGTGGGCGTTGCCGACGCCGGCGTTGCGCTACGGAGTCATGGCGGGATTCGCGCTGTTGATGTCTTTGCCATTGTTGCTGACGTTCGTTCCGCCGCGTCCGCGCCCGGTATCAGCGCCGTATTTTCCACCACGCATTCAACAGTTTGCGCATTACTTGAATGAGAGCGAGATGTTGATGAGCGACGTGCCTTGGGCGGTAGCGTGGTACGGTGAGCGGCAGAGCGTGTGGGTGACGATGAATTGGCGGACAGAATTTTTCGAGATCAGCGATTATCAAAAAGTGGTCAACGGTCTCTACATCAGCACGCGCACGACAGATCGGAAGTTTTTGTCGAGCTGGTTTGGCGGCGAAAACCAGGGCTGGGGCGCGTTCCTGTTGCAAACTTTTGTGGTGCGACAAGTGCCGGACGGATTTCCCTTGAAGCACTCGCCGGAGGGATTGTTTGCCAACGGCGAGCTGCTGCTCGTGGATCGCGACCGATGGAGCACGCCGCAGAGGCGCGAAGAATCTCTGAAAAAAGATTGAACAGATCGCGGGGGATTTCTGTTTGACATAACGAAACGTGACCCATACAACCACAACCGCTCTTGCTGGAGGGGATTTTGCAGGAGTGGCATTTACTCAAAAAAGCTGGTTATGAAGCATGTCTTAACTTCGGCAGGGCTAGTGGCGCTGGGCGTCACTGCATTACAAGCGTTCGACCCCCAAATGACCCGGCAGCAGACGGGCCGTCCCTTTACTGTGGCTGCCACGGTACGGGGGTTCTACGATGACAACGTCAACCTCTCGCCGAAGCGCACCGTACGTAACTATCCTTTCCCCGGTGAAGAGGAAAGTCTCGGCGTGGAGGTTAGTCCTTCCATCCATCTCAATCTGCCGATGGAGCAAACGTTTATCTCGCTTGGTTACACTTACTCGCTTAAGTGGTACGAAGAGCGGTCTCCCCGCAACTACGACCAAAGCCACGAATTCAACGGCAAGCTTCGCCACCAATTCGGCCCGAAACATGATATTGGCATCGACGACTCTTTTGTGGTGAGTTCCGAACCGACTGTCGTCGATCGAGGTGGAATCATTACCACCCCAATCCGTTCGCGCAGTCGTTCCGGTGTTATGCACAACCGTGGCGCGATTGAAGACAATATCTGGCTCACACAGCAGATCGGATTGAGTTTCGGTTATGTAAATAACTGGTACGATTACGAGCAGGAGAATGTTCGCGCAACCGGCGCGCGGTCGTTTCCTTATCCTTTTGATCCGAGAGATGTCGTCGGCAGCCGTTCGGCTTTGTTGGATCGGATTGAGCACTTGTTTCGCGCTGATGCGCGCTACCAGGTAAATCCAAAGCTGGTGGCGCTTGTCGGTTACATGTTCGGACTTAACACCTACACGGGCGATGATGTGATTGCCAATACCAGGACTGTAGCCCCGGGGGTTACGGTGCCATTGGTTCCACCGCTAATGAGCGATGATCGCGACAACACGACTCATTATATTTACGGCGGAGCGGATTTCGATCTGACGGCGCAGTTGCGCGCTTCTGTTCGCCTCGGAGGACAGTTTACGGATTATGACGAAGGAGGAAGTTCGGCCAATCCATATGCGGACGCCTCCTTGGCGTACGTCTATTTGCCGGGCAGTTCAGTGGATGTCGGCATCAGGCATCATCGTCATGCAACAGACATTGTCACGCCTGATTCAGGCGGCACGCCGACGCTGGATGGGGAGAGCACGGTGGTGTACGCGCAGGTCACGCATAAAATCACCCACGCCCTGACGGGATCGTTGATCGGTCAGTACCAGACCACGGAGTTCAATGATGGGTTCAATGACGGCAGGGGGGAGGACTTGTTCCTTGTGGGCGTGAATCTCGAATATCGCATCAACCGCCATTTATCAACCGAGGTCGGTTATAACTGGGACAGGTTGCTCGCCGATGTGGGCGGACGCAGCTACGTTCGTAATCGCGTTTACATCGGCTTGCGGGCGAGCTACTGAAAGGTTCCTGAAATTTTGAACGATTTTTGCAGGAGGCTGGACTAAGGTGTTCAGCCTCTTTTGATTTTATGGAAGCGAACAGAACTGAAGAAAAACAACCGTTTGCGATCACGCCGGAGGCGAAACTGCACTTCCTCGACTACTGGCGCATCATCCGCATTCGCAAAACGGTCATCCTCGCGGTGTTCCTGCTGGTGGCGCTTACCACGACGGTCGTGACGTATCTGCTGCCGCCCTCCTATTCCAGCAAGGTCATCATCGCCATCGAGCAGGACATGCCCGATGTGAAAGCTGGGGCAGAAAACGTGTGGGTCCGCCCGATGGCCGACCCATTCTTTATCCAGACTGAATTCCAGCGCATCCAATCGAAACCGGTTCTTTATCAAGTGATTGAGGAATTGAACCTCCGCGAGGAATGGGGCCGCAAATTCAAACGGCCCGGTCCGCTGACCAAAGAAGACGCTTACAAGATTCTCAAAGGCTCCATTGACGTGAACCAGACGCACAACACGACCCTGGTGGAGATTCACGCCGCGAGTGACAACAAGGACGAGGCGGCGATCCTGGCGCAGAGAGTGGCGGACGTTTACGCGAAGGTGCGCAACGCCTCACGCTCGAAACTGACGACAAACGCTCTCAGCGATTTGCGCCAGCAACTCGCGGCCAAGGAGCAAGTGATTACCAACCAGCAACAAGAAGTCAATCGGCTCCGGCTCCAACTGGGAATTCTGGACTGGGAAGCGGCCTTCAATATGCCGACGCCGAGCCTGGACCAGGAAACGTTACGGAGAATCAATGATGGCCTCATTACGGCCAAGGCCAACTTCGGCATGGCCAGCAACCTGTACGGCAAGCTGTCTGTCCTGCCGCGGGAAAAGCTGAAGGAAGCTGCGCCGTTGCAAATCCCTACTGCAGGCCGTTTGACAGAACTCATTGCCCAGGAAACCGCCACGGAACAAAAACTGGCTTTGAATGCGGGCCAATTGGGAATGGAACATCCGGATATTCGTTCGTTGACTGCCTTGCTCCAGACCAATCGCCTGCAACTGGATGTCGCGCTGCGGGGGTTGGTGGATGGGCTTGAAATTCAGATGCACACCTATCGCGCGAATATGGAGAACTATCTCGCGGAAAAGGAAAACCTCGCGAACAAGGACTTGGAAAGATACGGCAAGACGCGGCCTTATTACGAAGCCAAGGAACAACTCAATCAGATGAAGTTCCTGCGCGATCGTGTTCAGCAAAACCTTGAGCTGGCCGCGATTGAAGCCTCCAGCCCGCGAGAGGGTACCGTGCAGGTCATCGAGCCTGCGGAACCGAACCCGGTGCCGGTCCGCCCGAACAAAAAACTCAATATCGGCCTGGGCATCGGCATCGGATTGCTTATTGGCATCGGCCTGGCCTTCTTCATCGAGTACCTCGACACGAGCGTGAAGACGATTGATGACGTGGAACGCGCGTTGCAGGCGCCAGTGCTTGGAGTGATTCCGCAGAACGTGGGTATTCTGGTGGACGAAGGCCCGGAGAGTCCGCACGCCGAAGCTTATCGCGTGTTGCGGACCAACGTGCTGTTCAGCCGCAAGGATCCCAAGCTCAATACGCTCACCGTCGTCAGCGGCGGCGCCGGCGAAGGCAAATCGACGACGATCTTCAATTTGGCCACCGTCTTTGCCCAGAATGGCCAGCGAGTGCTCGTGGTGGATTCCGATTTGCGCCGCCCCAGTCTGCACAAATACCTGCGCATCTCGAACGCGATTGGACTGACGAACTTCCTGATGAAGCAAAACACGCTGGAGGAAGTCATTCAAACCACGCAACAGCAGAACATGGACTTCCTGCCCAGCGGCCGGTTGCCCAGCAGTTCCATGGGCATCCTCAGTTCCATGCAAATGAAGGAACTGATCCGCGACGTAAAGCGCCGCTACGATTTCGTGTTCTTCGATTCGCCTCCGATCATGGGTGTGAGTGACGCCTCCATTCTAGCCAGCGAAGTCGATATGGTGCTCCAGGTGATCCAGTATCGCCGCTATCCGCAGCCGATGACTATTCGTGCCAAACAGATGATCGAGAAAGTCGGCGGCAATCTCCTCGGCATCGTGCTGAACAACATCAACGTGTCGCAGGACGAGAACTACTACTACTACAGCGGCTACTACTACGACTACTACGCCAAAGGCGAGTACGGCGAATACAAGTCCGGCGAGTACCGCTCGCGCGAATCCAAAGCCGAGAAGCCCGCTGAGCCGGCGGCCAAAGATGCGAAGGTGGAGATTAAGTCCAAATTCTGATTGTTCCTGCCCCGGCACGCTGTTAAGCACACACGCGCATGATTTGGAAGAGTTGGATTTCTATACTCGTGTTGTCGCTTTTCGCGACAAGTTGGGTCGGTTGTATTACCCCTCCGCCTCCGCCTCCGCGCCCATGCGCTGCCGACGATATTCGGATTGGAGACACATTGATCATCAGTTTGCTCGACATACCCATGCCGATTCTGGACAAGGAATTTGTTATCCGCACTGATGGCACAATCAATATGCCGTATCTTGGATCGGTCAAAGCGGCGGGCAAAACTTTCGGCCAGTTCGAACGCGAACTTCAGACTGCCTACATCGAAAAGAACGTATTTAAGCAGATTACCGTCGCCGTAAAACCAGGGTTCCGATTTTACTCAGTAGGCGGTGAGGTGAAAGCACCGGCCCGACAGACCTATTCTGGTCCCACTACCGTCTTGCGCGCGATTGTCAGTTGCGGCGACTTCAATGAATTCGCCAACCGCCGCAAGGTCGAACTCATCAGGACCAGTGGCGAACGGGAAATCGTCGATTGCATCAGGGCGCGCAAAGATTCGAGATTCGATCGGGACGTGTGCCCGGGCGACGCCATCCACGTGCCGCGCAGCCTGTGATTCAGCTTCAAGTGCTTTCCGGCAAGCAAGCGGGCAGCGACATCCTTGTGTGCCATTTTCCGTTTGTGATTGGCCGCGCCGCTGATGCGAACGCGCGCTTTTCAGATGCGGGCGTTTGGGACCGTCATTGTGAAATTCGCTTTCGCCACGACGAAGGCTTTCAATTCGCGGCGCAGCCCGACGCGGCGTTGCTCGTGAACGGTGAACGGATGAAAACCGGCGTTCTGCGCAATGGCGATTTGCTGGAACTCGGCTCCGTGCAATTGCGCTTCTGGCTGGCGCGCAGCCGGCAAAAGGGCCTGCGCTTGCGGGAAGGACTGACCTGGGCCGCGCTCTTCGTCCTGTTCGTGGCGCAGGCGGCCATCATCTGGTCGCTGCTGCGCTGACAACAACGCGAGGAACGAACTTCGCTTAAGACTCGCGCAAAATGCCGTTGACCCTCGCCGAACAGATCAATACGTTCTGCACCGTGATTCGGAACTTGAACATTCGACTGCTGAAGAGCGCGCTGCTGCTTAGCGGCGCGGCGGTCGGGTTCTGATTCACACACGGAATTTCAGAAGCCCCACTGCCGGTAAGGCGGTGGGGTTTTTTGTTGCCCGAATCCCAAACGCCTTGATTGAAACCGGGCGACAAATGACAACACTCTAAAACTCATGTTGAAGAACCCAGGCTCCAAGTATCGACCCTTCCCGCTCATTGAATTGCCGCGTCGGCAGTGGCCGAGCCGGTCGCTGAGCCGCGTCCCCATCTGGTGCAGCGTGGACCTGCGCGATGGCAACCAGGCGCTCGCTGTGCCCATGAACGTCTCGCAGAAGCTGGAGCTGTTTCAGGCGCTCGTAAGTTGTGGGTTCAAGGAAATCGAAGTGGGGTTCCCGTCCGCGTCGAACACCGAGTTCGCCTTCAACCGCCTGCTTATCGAGAAGAACCACATTCCCGACGACGTCACCATTCAAGTGCTCGTGCAGGCGCGCGAAGACTTGATTGAAAAAACTGTGCAATCGCTGGTCGGGGCCAAACGAGTCATCATCCACCTCTACAACTCCACTTCGCCGGCGCAGCGTCGCGTGGTGTTTGGCAAGTCGAAGGATGAAATCAAAGCCATCGCCGTCCAGGGCGCGCGTTGGATTCAGGAGCGATTGCATCGCCTCAAGGGCACGGACGTGATGCTGCAGTATTCGCCGGAAAGTTTCTCCGGGACGGAGGTCGAGTTTGCCAAAGAAATCTCCGAGGCGGTGATGGATGTGTGGCAGCCCACGCCTGAGTGGAAGATGATTCTCAATCTCCCGGATACGGTGGAAGTTGCGATGCCGAATGTGTATGCCGACCAGATCGAATGGATTTGCACGAACATCAGGAACCGCGACTCACTCATCGTCAGCCTGCACACACACAACGACCGCGGCACGGGCGTGGCCGCGACGGAACTCGGCCTGCTCGCGGGGGCGGATCGCGTCGAGGGAACTTTGTTCGGCAATGGCGAACGCACCGGAAACGTGGACGTGATTGCCGTGGCTTTGAATCTCTACATGCACGGCATTGATCCCAGGCTGGACTTCTCGAACCTCAATTCACTCCTCGAAATCTATGAGCGCTGCACAGGCATGACGGTTCCGCCGCGCCAGCCGTACGCGGGCGAGTTGGTCTTCACTGCGTTCAGCGGCTCGCATCAGGACGCGATCAAAAAGGGCCTCGCGGAATGGGAGGGCAAACGCCGTGAGCATTGGGACGTGCCGTATCTCGCGATTGATCCGCGTGACATCGGCCGCGAATACCGCGAAGTCATCCGCGTGAATTCGCAGTCGGGCAAAGGCGGCGTGTCCTATCTGCTCGAAAGCGAATTTGGCATCGCGCTGCCGAAGGACATGCAACGCGAGTTCGGCCCGATTGCGAACGACCTTGTGGATTCACTTGGCCGCGAAGTCACCGCTACCGAACTCAAAGCGATGTTCTGGAAAGAATACGTCGAGCGCCAGTCGCCCTGGCAATTGTCCAACTTTGAAACCGAGAGCAAAGATGGCGTGGTAAAGTGCCGTGCGAAATTGTCCCGCGACGGCAAGCCGGTGGAAATCTCTGGCGAAGGCAACGGTCCGCTGGCCGCGCTCGTTCATGGTCTTACGCAGGCCGGCGTTCCGCGTTTTGAAATCGCCAACTACAGCGAGCATGCACTGAGTTCCGGCGAGGAAGCGGCCGCCATCGCCTACATTCAAATCAAGACGGTCGATGGCCGTTCTCGCTGGGGCGCAGGCGTGGACACGAACATCGAACTCGCCTCGGTGAAAGCCGTGTTAAGCGCGCTCAATCGCTTGTGAACTTTTATTGACTGGAACGGCTGCGGTCTTGCGCCAGCGACTTGTTCTTCGCCACACTCGGTGCATGACCCGAATTCTTACCGTCGCCTTTGGCGCTTGCCTGTTGGCTGTCACCGCGCACGCCGCGTTGCGTGCCGGAGCCGCCGCCGTGCGCATTACCCCGGACAAGCCGACGCCGATGGCGGGTTATTACGGCACGCGCATTTCCACGAACACGCATGATGAGTTGCAGGCGAAAGCCATCGTAATCGAACAGGACGGCGCACGCGCGGCGCTGGTTGTGTGCGATTTGCTGACGTTGTCACGCGATGTGGTGGAGCGGACGCGCGAGATCGTTTCCCGTACCACGCGAGTGCCCGGGGTGAACGTGATGTTGAGCGCCACGCACACGCACACCGGACCTCTGATCGATAACAAATCTTCGCGCAACATCACGGATTCCGGATCGCACGCGGTGGTAGGTGAATACACGGCGGCGTTGCCCGCGAAGATCGCGGAGGCGGTGCGGCTCGCCGAGGCCGCGCTGCAACCGGCGCACGTTGTCGTCGGGCATGAGGACGAAGATCATCTCGCCTTCAATCGCCGCTTTCACATGCGCGATGGCACGGTGGGCTGGAATCCCGGAAAGTTGAACACCAACATCGTTCGCGTCGCAGGTCCGATTGATCCCGATGTGGCGGTGGTGTTCTTCGAATCGCCGCGTCGCGCGCCAGTGGCCACTTACGTCAATTTCGCGATGCATCCGGACACGGTGGGCGGGCTGGAGTTCTCGGCAGATTACGCCTTCACGCTCTCGCGGCTGCTTGGTGAATACAAGGGCAGCAACATGGTCACCCTGTTTGCGAACGGTGCGTGCGGGAACATCAATCATGTGGACGTGGAGTGGGCTGGCGCGCAGAAAGGCCATGCCGAAGCAGCGCGCCTCGGCACGGTGCTCGCCGGGAATGTCTTCAAAGCATATACGCGAATGCAATCGCTCCAGCCGCAGACGTTGCGGGTGCGCAGTGAAATGGTGAAACTCCCGTTGCCCGAATTGAAGGCTGGCGATGTCGAAGCAGCACGCGCCATAGCCGCCCGTGTCGGCACGACGAACACGCCAAAGTTTTTGGAGCAGGTCCACGCGTTCAAAGTCCTCGACGTGGTGGCGCGTGAGGGAAAGCCGCAGGAGGTGGAAGTGCAAGTGATCGCGCTGGGCGATGAAATTGCGTGGGTGAGTTTGCCTGGAGAAATCTTTGTCGAGCTTGGACTGGAGATTAAGAAGAAGTCTCCATTCCGTCATACGCTCATCGCCGAACTGGCCAATGGCTCCATCGGCTACATTCCCGACGGCAAGGCGTATGACGAGGGCAATTACGAACCAATCAGCGCGCGTTGCGCCAAAGGCTCGGGTGAAATCCTGGTTGAGAGCGCACTCAAACTGTTGCGCGCAGCGAGGAGCGTTTCCAATCCGTAGCTGCCGCGGCGACGCGGCGGTTGATCGATTCGGCCCCGGCTCACAGACGCAGCTACGTGGCGTTCAGTGCCGCCGTCCGCGAAGGCGGAATACGCTCAAGATGATAAATCATGAAGCCGTGGAGATATTGCCGCAGTTCGCGCGTTTGAGCTTCGCTCAGTTTCAGCCGCGTTATTCCATCCCACGGAATTCGCATTAATGCATTGGCGATTTGTCGCGCACCCGCACCGAGGGAAGATTCCGTTACGTGTGGCTTGAAGCCAAGTTCCTCCAGCAGTTTCAATTCAAAGGCGAACACGGTGCGCGCGGCAGGTGATTCGCGACTTAGCTGCGACAGAGACCCTTGCAGAAGCTGGAAGACTTTTGGCACGGGTGTTTCCGTCTCGGTTGTCTGTTCCACCAACGCAGTGAAGTAACTGGCCTGCTGAAGCCAGCCGAGGTTCTCGCGCAATTTCGCGTGAGTGTTGCGCAATACGACTTCGCGCAGGCTGTGCAACTCGGATTTACGGCTGCGCGCAAAACTGAAATCTGCCTCGAAAAGCAAATCGAGCTTGCCGCGCAACGGTGATTTTGGACGACGTGCGCCTTTCGCGACCGTCGCCAGGCGTCCGAGATCCGGCGTGAGCCAGTGAACGATCAAACTCGTCTCAGTGAGCAAACGAGTGCGCAGGATGATGCCTTTGGTGCTCTCGTCCACTTCAGGAAAAGTTTCGGGTTTCGAGTTTTGGATTTTGAGTCCGCGCGAGTCGTGCGATGGGGAACTGCGAGGCGATCCTCTTCACGATGCGGCTCTCTTCGCGTTTCATTTCCCGCCGCTTCGTCGATGCCAAATCATCGTAACCGCACAGGTGCAGCAAGCCGTGAATGACGTAGCAGACCACTTCGGACTGCCATGTGCTTTTGAACGTCCGCGCTTGTTTCACCGCATCGGAAACGGAAATGAAGAGTTCGCCAGAAAGAAATTGAACGCGCGCCTTCCGCGGTATTGCGTCGGACCATGCTTCGCGAAAGCCGTAATCGAACGTGATGACGTCCGTAGAGCCTTCGTGTTGCAGGTAGTGCTGGTTCATCGTCGCCATCCTCGCCGCCTCGATGAAATGGATCGCGAGTTCGTATGAATCGAACCCCAACTCATTTTCAAGAACGTGCTGCGTAATGCGGCGGAGCAGGGGAACGTTCAGCGGGCGCGTCCGCTGGTGGTTGCGAAAAACAAGGACGCGTCTTCGGCCCTCGGCTCTCGACCCTCGACCTTCAACCCTCTTCACGGCTTGCGGCGATGTTCCTCGTAAGCCTCGATGATGCGCTGCACGAGCGGATGCCGCACCACGTCCTTGCGCGTGAACTCGATAATGGAAATACCTGCGGTGTGCCGCAGCGCCTTGACGGATTCAATCAGCCCTGACTGCTTGTGCTGTGGCAAATCGATCTGCGTCGGATCGCCGGTGATGACGGCCTTCGAGCCGTGTCCGAGGCGCGTGAGGAACATGAACATCTGTTCAGCGGTCGAGTTCTGCGCTTCATCGAGAATGATAAACGCGTTGTTCAACGTGCGTCCGCGCATGTAGGCCAGCGGCGCAATTTCGATGGTGCTTTTCTCCATGTTCTTCTGGATGTCTTCCGCCGGCATCATGTCGTGGAGCGCGTCGTGGAGCGGCCGGAGATACGGCGCTATCTTTTCGTAAAGATCACCCGGCAGAAAACCCAATGCCTCGCCCGCCTCGACCGCGGGCCGGGTGAGAATAATGCGCGTCACTTTCTCCTCGCGAAGTGCAGAGACCGCCATCGCCATCGCGAGATAAGTTTTGCCCGTGCCCGCCGGTCCGATGCCGAACGTTACGTCGTGGGCGCGAATGGCCTGCACGTATTTGCGCTGGCCGGTAGTCTTGGGCGTGACGTGCGCCTTGCGCGTCGAAGTGTTGATTCGTTCGGCGTAGAGATCGCGGAGCGCATCGACGCCTTCGCCCTGGATGACATTCAACGCTTGCGAGAAGTCTCGCGTGCGAATGGCCGAACCGCCGCGCAGCGAAGTCTCCAGCAATTGGAAGAGGTGCTTCGCGCGTTCCACGTTCTCCACCGCGCCGTCGAGTTTGATCCATCCCTCGCGCGAAGTGGCTTTCACACCCAGGATTTCCCCGAGCGATTCGAGATTGCGCGGCTCGTTCGCGAACAACTGCTGCGCCACGCGGGCGTTTTCGAAGTGAAGTGTTTCCGTCGCCATTTAGCTTTGCTGATCCTCCGCCAACGCCGCCCGCAGTTTCGCCGCTGTTTCCTTCAAAGCCTCCGGCACGACGCTGGTGTTCGCAATCAGAGGCATGAAGTTCACGTCGCCAGTCCAGCGCGGCACCACGTGAATGTGCAGATGTTGCTCGATGCCGGCGCCGGCCACGCGACCGAGATTCACTCCGACGTTGAACCCGTGCGGCTGCATGGTTTTTGCCAGCGCGTTCTTGCAACGGCGCATCAGCGTCATCAATTCCAGTAGTTCGCCATCCGTGAGATCATCAAAGTCTGGCACTTCGCGGTAAGGGAGGACCATCAGGTGTCCGCCGTTGTAGGGAGCATTGTTCAGCATGGCAAAACATGTGCGACCGCGCGCGATGACGTGATTCGCCTCGTCATCATTGGATTGCGCGATGCGCGTAAAAACCGAGCCGCCATCCGGCGGAGATTTCGGCCCGAGGATGTATTGGATGCGCCAGGGCGCATGCAAGGAGTCCATGCGGCGTGAAGCTAACGAGCGTGGATTGGAGTGTCAAAGCCACGGTCATTCGACCAGGCAGGAGCCATCGCCGAAAACTTTCGTCTAAGAAAAGCTGCCTGCCGGTGTCGTATGTGTGGATGTCGCAGGTCAGACGCGAAAAGCAGTGAGTCAGCCCGACCAGGTGTTCGACAACATGGCCGAGGCGCAATCAGGCGAAGCGGACACTTCGGAATTCAACTCGATTGAAGAAGTCTTCCTCGCGCTAGAAGCGCCGCTGCTCGCCTACGCCCTGCGGCTTCTCAAAGAGCCGGCTATGGCACAGGACGCTGTTCAGGAAGCATTTGTGCGGTTGCACGCGGATTGGAAATCCGTGCGTGACCCACGCCGCTGGCTGTTCCGCACCGTCCACAACCTTGCGCTCAACCAGCGGCGCCGTGATGAAAAGGTGATTCCTTTGCACCCGGCAAAGGACGACACCACATCACGCGAAAGCGAGTTTGCCGATCCACAGCCATTGCCCGACGAATTCATGGCGCGTCTCGAACACGCCGGCCTCGTGCGCCTCAGCCTCAGCGCGCTCGACGAACGGAGCCGCGAACTGGTGCGAATGAAATTCGACGACGGACTTTCCTACAAAGAAATGAGCGCGCGCACTGGACTCACGGTGAGTCACGTCGGCTATCTCCTGCATCACGCGTTGAAAGCGATTGAGACCGAACTCGCGAAGAGTGGGGTAATTTCATGAACTCGGACTTTTCCCAACTTTCCAAAGAAGAACGCGACTTGCGCATGACCGCACTCATCCTCGGCGAACTATCTGCGGAGGAAGCGGAAGAAACTCGTCAAGCTATCGCTGCCGATGCAGAACTCACACGCGAGTTTGAGCAGCGCAAGCAAACCATCGAACTGGTCCGCGAAACCACGGCGATGGATCGGAAAATTTCCACTGACGGCACGCCGTTGAAACTGGATGACGGGCGCCGACAGAAATTGTTGGAGAGTTTCAAGACGCCTGCACTGCGCGAGGTCCAGCCTCGCCGCCCGCGAAATCTTTGGTACGTGCCCATGAGCATCGCGGCCATCCTCGTTGGGCTGCTCGTTATCGTGGCCACCGAACAGAATTTTCGGAGCCCGCGCATGATGGCGCGGGCTTCGAGGCTTCCCGCCACGACCACCAGGGCAGAGAGCGCCAGCGAGGCAGCCTTAGCTGCGATCAGTTTTGCCAACGCTGAACCTGACCGTCCGCGAATAGACTCGTCATTCGATCGCCGGTCCTCTCTCGGGTCCGAACTTCTTTCCTCCGTGGACAACAAAATCACATCGGGATTGCAAGGCAGAGCGGTGGGAGGGGCGGGCAGTGAACTGTTGGCAAAAACCCGGTCAACGTTGACCGTTACCTTGCCCGCCATGACGGATGCTGATGAAGATCGTCGCGTTCAGATCGGCGGACAATCGGCGCCATTAGCTCCTCTCGGTGACGCCCGGAAATCCATCGAAGAATTCAGTGAACAGTCCCTTCACGAGGGCATCGACGTAGGCAGAAAGCTCCAGATCGAACGGCCGCCTTCCATCGAGACGAAGAATCCTTCCGCATCAGCGCCTGTTGGCCCTGCCACCGCCAATGAGACTAAGTACTATTCTTTTGCTGAGGCTGCGCCGATCGCGCAGACATTCGATGTGCAGTTGATGATATCCTCGACGAATTCCTCGGTCGCATTTTCAGAATCGGTCAACGCCCAAGCGGACGGTTCACTCGGCCTTCCTCCGACCGCAGGGAAGCCGTTCGTTGCGGCGGGAGAGAGCATCAAGGGCATCAACGACCAGGCCATTCGATCGGCGAACGACTGGTTCGTCGATGGGTATGCCGCAGGAGATGTTCAGAAAGCCAACCGTGCGGGCAGCGGAGTTGATTTGGGGAACCGGCCAGCCACTGCGACGACGATCAATGGCAGAGAATCCCCGGTCCCGAGCGTGGATTATTCGATTTCGTCGAAGCAGCTTGCGGAAAAGGCCGCGTCCGCAACTCCGCCGCCCGGAATGGCGCCACAATCTGTAGCGCAGCCACCGGCGGTGCCTTCCGTTGAAGGCGTCGATTATGTTAACGGCAATGTCGCTCCCGCGAACCGGATCCAACTGCCAGTGATTGCGAGCGAAGGAATTGCAAGCTTGCCGTCTCTTTCCTCTCAATCTGCTCAAAATAGTTATTCCTTCCGCTTCAAAAGCGACGATGCGCCCGGAAGGTTCGGCAAGGATCAGTCTCTCTCATCGGTCGATCGCAACGGATCAATCGGTGTGCAAGGTGGAGCAACCGCTGGCTTCGGGGGCGGTGCAATCTATGCCGGCGTTACCATCGCGCCTGATGGTCGAGGCTCCGGAACTTCACGGGCATCAGGGGGAATTCAGAATTCGGCCACCGTCGGAGCGACCGACTCTGCCAGGCCTCAGGATAGTTTTGGAGTGGAGCTTTATGACACGGGTATGATGAAGGATGACTCTCGTTGGTTGCTGCGCGATGGCGTTGCTCAGGCCAACGATAGTTTGGGATCAAGTGGCGGTGGCCGCGGCGGGCGGGGCGCATTTGGAAACAGGCTCGGCGGTGCAGTCAACCGCGCGGCGGGTCCCGCAGGCGCGACTGATGGGAATGGTGGAGCGCTCAACACTTCGGTTTCTGGAACGGCGCGCGGATTCTTTGATGACAACGTCAACACTGCATCCGTAAACGATCCGAACAAAGCGGTGAGCGACACGAGTGGACGCTACCGCGCCATTGTCCAGCTTCCCGAACAGGCGAACGCAACGCAGTTGGACAGAGAGAGCAGTCCCACGCGCGCAGATGGAGAGACCAAGCTGCTGGGTGCCGCCGGATACACCGTTGAATCTTTGCAGGGAGTCGATGCCGCCGGGCTTCCGATCAGTTCGACGGCGACAGGGCAGAAGTTGGAAGTTGCAAATCCCCAACAGGCTCAATCGCTAACGCAACCGGCACAGCCTGTTCGTCCAAGCAGCGGAATTACTGTTTATTTCGCAAATGCTGGAACAACAGTCTTTTCAAATGCGGTAATCGGACTGGAACGGAAATTGGCCGGCACCACAGCATCGTTGGGCCCAGAGTCAACTGAAACGAAAGTTCTTACAGAAAAGCTGAAGACGGCGCGCGATGAGTTGAACGACCGGTTGGCAAATACCGAACGTGCTGCCGAGGACGGTCTTGAACAGATCAGCAAAAGTGCCACTCCACAGCATCGCAGTGCTGCTCCGATTCCCCAGCCCGAAATATTCACGCGCGAAAATGCCTTCTCCACCTTCTCCCTCAACGTCTCTGACGTTTCGTTCAAGCTCGCGGCGGCGAGTTTGGAAAAGGGTGCGATGCCGGAAGCGGCGGGCATTCGCAGCGAGGAGTTCATCAATGCGTTTGATTATCGCGATCCGATGCCCGCGCCGGGCGTGCCGATTGCGTTTGCGTGGGAACGAGCGCGCTATCCATTCGCGCACAATCGCGACGTGCTGCGCTTCTCGATCAAGACCGCGGCGCAGGGACGCGAGGCGGGCAAGCCGTTGAACATCGTTCTCGCGCTCGACAACTCGGGCTCGATGGAGCGCGCCGACCGCGTGCGCATCATTCAGGAATCGCTGCGCACGCTCGCTGCGCAACTCAAGCCGCAGGATAAACTGAGCGTCGTGACGTTCTCGCGCACGGCCAGCTTGCGCGTCGATGGCGCGAGCGGCACGAATGCCATTGAGGCCGCAAAGCAAGTCAGCGCGCTCACGCCCGAAGGCGGCACGAATCTCGAAGATGCGCTCGATCTCGCGTATCGCACCGCGTTGCGACATTACGCCGCGACTGCGGTAAATCGCGTCGTGCTGCTCACCGACGGCGCAGCGAACCTCGGCAACGTCGAGCCGAAGACGCTCAAGGCGAAGGTCGAGAGTTTCCGAAAGCAGGGCGTCGCACTCGATTGCTTCGGCATTGGCTGGGAGGGTTTCAACGACGATTTGCTCGAACAACTCTCGCGCAATGGCGATGGCCGCTACGGATTCGTGAACACGCCGGAGGAGGCCGCGAGCGAATTTGTCGGCCAGCTCGCGGGCGCGCTGCGCGTGGCGGCTTCCGACGTGAAGGTGCAGGTGGAGTTCAATCCCAAGCGTGTGACCGCGTATCGGCAAATCGGCTACGCAAAGCACCAGCTTACGAAAGAGCAATTCCGCGACAACAAAGTTGATGCGGCGGAACTCGGCGCGGCCGAAGCGGGCAATGCGCTCTACGTCGTCGAAACGAATCCGCGCGGCGAAGGGCCGATTGCGACCGTGCGCGCGCGCTTCCGCATTCCAAACACGAGCGACTATCGCGAGCACGAGTGGGTCGTCCCGTTTGGTTCATCTGTGGAACTCGAACAGTCCAGTCCCGCGTTGCGCCTCGCCGCGAGTGCTTCAGCATTTTCCGAATGGCTGGCGGCAAGTCCCTACGCTGGTGAAGTCACGACGGATCGTTTGCTCGGAATTCTCTCGGGCGTTCCTGAAATCTACGGCGCGGACCCGCGCCCGAAGAAACTCGAATGGATGATTCGGCAGGCAAAGAGCATCTCAGGGAAGTAATCCACCAACGCGCGCGACTTTTATGAATGACAACCCGATCGAGACTCCTCCCCCAAATCCCGTAGCAGCCGACGTGAGGAGGCTCACTCTGTCATCGGGCAAACAAGTCAGAGCCTTCTTACGTCGGCTGCTACGAGCTACCGGCACACTCTTCCTCAGCGTTTTTCTGCTCATGGACGCGTTGCCTGCTGCAGAACCCACAACTCAAGCCGAAGTCAAAAATCTTTCCATCACGGGCGGACTGGATGAGGACAAGGCGCGGCTCGTCATCGAAGCGAAGCTGAAGCCATTTTCCGAGGACCAATCGAAAGTCATCTTTGCCACCGCGTTCCAACACTCCATCCACGCCGGCTTCGAGAAGCTCACGCATTCCATTCGCGTTGCCATAGACGTTCTCCAGGGCGATCCGAAAGAGATTGCGCTCGTTCTGTCCGGGGAAGGCGAAGTGCGCCAGGTCACGGGAGAAGGCTTGCAGGATTGGAGTGTGCGCCAGCAGGCGGGAGGCAGTCGCTTCCTTGTTCTGAGGCCAAAGAAGACTGAGCGAGCGCTGACCAATCTGATCGTAAACGTCGTCGCGGAGACCGAATTGAGGGACCTTCCCAAATCCGTGACGCCGCTGTCGTTGAATTCTCCGCAGCCGGCGCTCTCGCATGGTTACGTGCGCATTGATTCTGATGCGGCAATCGCCGTGAAAGCGATCAACCCTACTGGTGTCATCGCGCTCGAACTCAAGTTCCTCCCGGAAGGACTTCGTGCGGCGGTAGCGAATGCGGACGTTGAACCGATGGCCTTCCGCTTTCAGGGAGCGGGTTATTCGCTGCCGCTGCAAATCAGCGTCGCCGATCCGGAAGCACGCCGTGTCGTGTTTTCCAATTTTCGTCTTGTCGGACAACTCAGCGAAGATGTGGCGGCCTTCACGCTCACGGCGACTGCGCGCGTCCGAAATCCCAAGGGCGCTGAAATTGAATTACTCGCTGGTGGCGTGGCACTGACTGAGTTGGAAAAGCATCCGAACTGGCGCGTGAAGCTTGAGAATGGCCGATTCATCGCTGTGTTTGACGAGCCGGGCGAATATCCAATCCGATTGCGGTTCAATGCCGCGGTGCGGCACGCGGACACGTGGAACAGCATCGACTTTCGTGTTGTGGCGAGCGCGTTGCAGCCGCTCACGCTGCAAGGATTGCCCGCGGACACGCAGTTTCGTTTCAGCGGCGGCGCGCGGCCTGAGCGCGCGGACGCCAACTTCGTCAGTTTTCTTCCCGCCGATGGCGCGGTGCAACTTTCGTGGAAGACATCGCGGCCGGAGAGTGAGGGAAGACTTTTCTATTCGGCCGAGATGCTTTCACAAATCTCCATCGCGCCCGGGCTGATGCGCCAGTTCGCGCTGCTCGACGGAAAGGTGATGCAAGGCGAACTGACGCGCATCGCGCTGCGCCTTGCGGGCAACGGCGAAGTGACGCGCGTGCAAGGCGAGCAAGTACTGGCGTGGAACGTCGAGCCGGTGCCGAATTCAACGGACCGCCGCGTCATCATTCAGTTCAATCAGCCGCAGAAGGACGCCTTTGCCGTGCAGGTGCAGATGCAGACGCCGTTGAGCGCCTTTCCGCAGGCGTTCGATGCGATGCGTTTGCAACCCGAAGGAGCAACGCGCTTCGCTGGTTACTTGCGCGTGGTGAATGAAGGCGCGGTGCGTCTCGAAGTCGTGACGGCAAGCGGTCTTTCGCAAGTTTCGCCCGAACAATTTCCTGAAAGCGATCTCACGCGCATGCTGCTTCGCACCGACGCCAGGCAGCGATTTGTTTATCGCTTTTCCGGCACGGACTACGCGATGCGCATTCAAGCGGACAACATCCTGCCGGAAATTTCGGTGTCGCAACTGATCGCGTATCATCTCGGTGAAACGGAACTCGCCATCGATGCCGAATTTGAAATCGACATTCGTGAAGCGCCGCTGCGCGAGCTCCTGGTCAACGTCCCAAAAGGTTACGCCATCGCCCGGCTGAGCGCGGCGGGTCTCAGCGATTACTTTCTCCGGGAGCCGGACAATCAACCCGACGCGGAACTTCGCCTGGTTTACGGCCAGCCGGTCGGCGGCCGGCAAGTGGTGTCGCTGCGGTTGGAACGCAACACGCCACTCGGCGCGGCGACCTGGACGTTGCCGCGACTGAGCATTGCGCAGGCAAAGTCGGTGCGCGGGCACGTTGCGATTTCGGCGGACGCCGGGTTTCGGATCACGCCTGCGACGACGCAAGGGCTGACGGAAATCGCGACTGCATTCTTCCCGCGCAAAGTCGCCAACATTCAAAGCGCGCTGCGCCTCAGCGAACCAGCGTGGCAGGCCACGATGCGCGTCGAGCGTTTGCCGCAATCAGTCCAGGTGGACGCGTTTCACCTCTTCTCGATTGCCGAGCGCATCGCTTATGGGAGCAGCGTGATGAATTACCTGATTTCCGGCGCGCCCATTTCAACGTTCCGCGTCGAGCTTTCCGGCGAATATTACAACGTCGAGTTCCTCGGCAAAGACGTGCGCAACTGGCAAAAGACCACGAACGGTTTCGAGATTCATCTGCACACGCCGGTGTCGGGCGCTTACACGCTGCTGGCCAGTTACGAGCGGCCGTTCCGCGGACAGGGCGAGACGCTCACGTTTACCGGCGCCCGCCCGCTCGACGCACAGAGCGAACAAGGCCACACCATCGTGGTGAGCGCGTATCAGTTTGACGTGAAGGCCGCGACCGTGTCATCGGGGCTGCTCGCGCTCGAACCCGCGGAAGTACCCGCGGAGTATCGCCTCTTTTTCGATGCGCCCATTCTTGCGGCATACCGCTACACGTCGCGCCCATTCAATCTCCAACTCGTGCTGAGTCCACTGGCGCAGGGTGACACGTTGAGCCAGATCGCGGACCGCGCTGCGATCACGACGCGCATTTCGAAGGAAGGCCAGGTCGTCACGGATGCGCGCTATTTCGTGAAGAACCGCGGCCAGCCGCACTTCCGTCTCACGCTGCCAGCAGGAACGGAATTGTGGTCGGCAACGGTGAATGGTGTGACCACCGTGCCGACGAAGGATGGCACTGCGCACCTTATTCCATTGCCGCAACGGGCGGATCCCAACGCCGTTTCCATCATCGAGCTGAAATTGGCGTCACGCTCATCGAATCGCGGGCGTGTCACTATCGCCGCGCCCATCATTGGCGCGCCGGTGTTGCTGGCGGACTGGAAACTGGAAGCGGACGCGGGCCAGCGCCTCGAGTATCGCAAAGGGTCGCTCGCTCCCACGGGAGGCATCATCGACAATTCGGGCTTCGTCGGACTCGTTCAGTTGTTTCGTGATGGCGAAGCACTGGTCCTTTTGGCTGTCGCTCTCGCTTTGCTCGCACTCGGTCTTGTCGTCTGGCGGTGGTCGAGTCGCGATGGCATTTACAAGTTCAGCGCACAGCATGTCACCGGCGCGTTGCTCGGTCTTGTCGCCATCGCTTTCAGTGTCATTGCACTGCTGAAAGTCGGCGCGATGGGAAATCACGAACAGCATAAAGCATCACGCACGATCACGTTCGTTGCTCCGATCCAACAAGCGGGCAATGCGCTGAGCGTGGAAGTCGCGAACGTGCCGGATGAGCCGTCGTTCATCCGTGGGGCGTTGCGCGCGTGGCCGGCTCTGCTTGCGATTGCGGCGTGGGTTTTCGCGTTTGTCGCGCATGACCGTTTCTCCAGGAGCATCGCAGTAATCGTGGGCTGGATGCTTTTGTTTTGGGCTGCACTCCGCTGGCCGAATGGCGTGCCAGCGTTCTTGACGGTGTCAATCGCGTTTGCGTTTGTGTACTTGGTCGTTCCTGCCGCTCGTCGTCTGTGGCAACTGCCGCGCCGGCCGGAGCCGACTCCGCCGCCGGACAACGTTGCACCCGCTGTCGCATCGTTTTTGATCGTGGGAATGCTGTTGCTGAACGCGGATGCTTTCGCGGCGAGTTCAACGAACAAGCCGCGCCGCGAACTGGCCGCGCCAATTGCCGAGTTGGTTCAGCAACGGATTCGCGTCGAGGACAAGTTTGCCTTCGCCACGGTGCACATCCGTTGGAACGCCATCAAAGGACAGAGCCTCCCGATTCTAATCGAGCCAGCCGTGCTCACGCGCATCTCCTATCCAACCAATGCGCTGAAGCTGATTCGAAGCGGCGGCGCACGACAACGTTACGAGCTGGCTGCGGTTGAAAGTGGCACGTTCGAAATCGATCTCGATTATCAGTTGCAGCCGCAGCAGCGAACTGGAGAAAGCGGCTTCGCGTTGCCGACGCAGCATGGATTGATAAACGAATTGACGCTCACGCTTGCGAACCTCGACGTGGATATCATCGCGCCTGCAGCCGTATCGATCGAACAACAATCTGCGGCTGGCGCGAGCAACAGCATCGCGAAGCTTGTGCTGTCACCGGCGAATGAGCCGTGGATTGGCTGGCGCCCGCGCAGCCGCGACACGAAGCGCGAGAAGGCGGTGTTTTACGCCGAAATTTTTCAGCTCTATGTGCCGTCCGCGGGCGTGATCGAAGGACAGCACCAGGTGCAGATTCGCCCCGCACACGGCGAGTTGAACGAACTGATTTTTCATGTGCCTGCTGGCGCAACGATTACGGACGTGATCGATCCTTTCGTGACAACAAATCGCTCCTCGCTCATTTCTCTCTGGCGTTTCGATCCTGATTCGCGGCAACTGCGCGTCACGCTCAAGCCGGCACAATCCAAACCATTTTCCATTCTCATTAAATCGCAGGTCGCCGTCGGGCCGCTGCCCATGCAGCAGAGCGTGGGATTGATTTCCGTCACGAACGCGGAGGGGCAGATCGGATTGCTCGGCGTCGCCACTGGCGCTGACGTGCAGTTGGACAGCGTGACGGCGAATACGCTGACGCCGATCAATCTCGAAGATTTTCCATTCGCCATGGCGCAGCGGATGCAAACGCAGTTTCCCGGAGTCACGTTGCGCCGCGCCTTCCGCTACGCCGAGCCGGGAGCAGTCGCGGTCGTGAGCGCGTCGGCGGTTGAGCCGGACGTGCGCGTGGAATCGCAGCAAACCCTTTCGCTGGGTGAAGACCGCACGCTGCTTGCGGCGAACCTCGCCGTGGAAATCACTCGCGCGGGAATTTTCCGATTGAGCTTCGCGTTGCCGGCGGGGCTCGACGTGGAATCGATCAGCGGCGCGGCGTTGAGCCATTGGACGGAATTGCGAACGGACAATGAACGCGTCATCACGCTGCACTTGAAGAGCAAGACGGAAGGGCAACAGCAATTCTCGATCAGCCTCGCTGGATCGGGTGTGAAGGCCACGACGAATTGGGCCGCGCCGAAACTGCTGTTGCGTGAAGCGAGCAAGCAACGCGGGCAACTCGTGATCGTGCCAGAGCAGGGGATGCGTTTGCAGGTCACGGCGCGGGATGGCGTGACGCAACTCGATCCACAGAAGGCGGGCATCCGGCAGAAAGGTGTGCTCGCGTTCCGATTGCTCCAAAGTGAGTGGAGTCTCGCGCTGGATCTGGAGCAGGTAGAGCCGTGGGTGCAGGTCACGAGTCTGCAGCACGTGACCGTGGGCGAGGCGCAGTTAAAGGTGACTGCGAACCTGCAATATCAAATCGAGAACACTGGATTGAAATCGTTGCGGGTGTGGTTGCCGACAAATGCCGAGAGCGTGCAGTTCCGCGGCGAACAGGTCGCGGACTTCTTGCCGCGCGCCGGCGTTATCACGAACGCGATGCAGGAGTGGGAAGTGAAGCTGCACCGGCGTGTCATCGGCTCGTATCTTTTGCAGGCGACGTATCAAGTCCTTACTCCGGAGCGGGCGCGCGACGTTCTGGTGCGCGGTGTCGAGGCGAGCGGCGTGAATCTGCAGCGCGGTTTTGTGACGGTGGAATCATCAGGACGATTGCAGATTGAAACAGGCGCGCTGCCGGCGTTGCAACCGAGCGAGTGGCAGACCGTGCCACGCTCGCTTCGTCAGGACCTGCAGGCCGCTGCCGCGAATTTCACGTTCCGCCTCGTCGAGCCGGTATTTCAGTTGCCCGTCAAAGTGCAGCGGCACGAAGCCGTCAAACTTCTTCCGGCGCGCGTCAATCGCACGACGTTGAAGTCTGTCGTGTCCGACGACGGCATGATGCTGACGCAGGTCCGCCTCGATCTCGTGCCGGGGGACAAGCGATTACTGCACCTGACGCTTCCGGCGAACGCGCGCTTCTGGTTCGCGTTCGTGAATCAAAACGGCGTCGCACCATGGCTTGAGCAGGACCGCATTTTGATTCCGCTCGAACAGCAGTCCAGGCCCGACGAGGCGATTGCTGTTGAAGTATTTTACAGCAGCAGCGCCGGCACGGCCCGCTCGCGCGAGCTCGATTTGAAGCTGCTCGGTCCCAAGTTCGATCTGCCGCTCGAAGACATCACCTGGCACCTGTTTCTGAACGAAAAATGGAAAGTGACAGATTGGAAAGGAACGTTGCAGTTGATTGACCAGCGTTATGCGGGGAGCGGCGGCGTGATCGACCTGAATGCCTATCTCCAACAGGAAGCCGCCGTGCGCAGTGAAAAAACAAAGGTGGCGGAACAGCAACTTCAACTGGGCAATAGCTTGCTCGTGCAAGGCGCGCCGCAGCAGGCGCGGAAGGCATTTCAGAATGCATTTGGACTTTCGCAGCACGACGATGCGTTTAACGAGGACGCGCGGGTGCAGTTGCACAACGTGAAGATGCAGCAGGCGCTCGTGGGCTTGAACGTGCGGCAATCGGCGGTGGCGGGCGAGGCTGGTGCGCTGGCGGCGAAGCTGCGCGAACTGCGTGGACGCAGGAATGCGGCCTACACCCAGGACGAAGCGAAACAACTTTTCGATCGCACGCCCGCCGAAGAGAACGCCGCGCTGATGCGCCTGGCCGAGCGTATGATTCAGCAGCAGGACGCGGCCGTGGCGAGTCCCGCCGCGATTCGTGCGGCCATTCCCGAGCAGGGACGAGTGCTCACGTTCAAACGCGCCGTGGAAGTGAACCGGTGGGCCGACTTGCGGATTGAACTGGAGGCGAACGTCGCGCGCGTCGCTTCGTGGGGAACTCGTGCCGCGGTGTTGCTGGGGATCTTCGTTTTAATTGCCGGGATCATTTGGACATCGAAGCGTCCGCAAAGCGCGCACTCCTGATGTTCCGCGGGCAATCGCCGTGCCAGGATTTCGACGTCGCTCTCCGCGCGCCGGCTTCGGCTTCTCGCCGTCTGGGACTCTTGACTTCACCTGAACCGCGCACCATCGTCGCGTCACTCGGGGAGCCAAATCATCGCGGCTGGTTCGTGATGACGCTGAGAGTTCGGCACGTGAGCGCTGAAGACCCGTTACTTGATCCAGGTAATGCTGGCGCAAGGATTGAACCACTCTCGTGCTCCTCGCTTTGAATTATGATCGCGAATCCTGAAACGTCGTTCGAACCGCATAGCAGTGAACAATTGCCCGCTTCTAAGAAAGTTTTCGTCGAAGGCACGATTCACCCCGACATCCGCGTGCCGATGCGAGAGATCGAAGTCACGCCCACCAAGTCCTATACCGGTGCAGTCACGTCGAATGATCCCGTGCGCGTCTATGATTGCTCCGGGCCGTGGGGCGACCCCGATTTCACCGGCACATCCGAGCAAGGTCTGCCAGCGCTGCGGCGCGATTGGATTCTGAAGCGCGGCGACGTCGAGGAGATCGATGGCCGCGAAGTGAAGCCGCAGGACGACGGTTACCTCTCCGGCAAACACGCCGAATACGCCAGCAAGGCGGAGAAGAATCG
>JGI10216J12902_102131047_pt1 | contig 32196 bp, 28 predicted proteins | sample KanNatreferecore_FD_12902 | JGI IMG/M metagenome (IMG submission 12902)
TCGACGATGAAGATTTCCTGGGACCAACCCCACGAAGGCAACATGTTCGAATTCCTCTACAAGCGGCGGAGCATCGAGCGGGCGTGGTAAACCGTCTCGGAGCGGGTACCGAGCGCGCGTGGAATTGTTCGAACTGCTGTTCGGAGAGCGTCCTCGTTGGCGTCGGCACCAAAGCCGACCAGCCCGTCGTCGGGGCATCCGTTCGAAAATTCTGAGATGATGATTCATGCCGGCCGATGGTAGGCTCAACACGAAATTGGTGAAAAATAACTGAGCCTTCGGGAATGGGCTTTTGCGCACTACTGATATGATGAGTTCAATTCGTTTCGTTGTTGTCATCGGTGCACTGCTGCGCGGTTTCGTGGTCACGTCTGTCGCCGCGTCTGCTCAGCCTTGCCGGATCGAAGTCATCGAGAAGGGGATCGGCTGGCCGGTGCCGCTCGTGGAATTGCGCACGACGCACCACGTGCGCTTCGTCACGGACAACGCGGGTGTCATCGCTTTCGATCTGCCGGAGTGCATGGGGCGCGAAACTTGGTTCGATGTGAGGGGCCACGGCTATGAAGTGTCCAAGGATGCGTTCGGCTCGCGCGGCGTGCGGCTGAAGCCTGAGCCGGGCAAAACGCTGAAAGTGGAAGTGAAGCGCACTATCGTCGCGAAACGTCTCGGGCGGCTCACGGGCAACGGGCTGTTTGCAGAGAGTCAAAAGCTCGGACGCGAACTGGATTGGCGCGACTCGGACGTGTTCGGTTGCGACAGCGTCCAGAACGCGATGCATCGCGGCAAGATGTTTTGGGCGTGGGGCGATACGATCGTTCCGAATTATCCGCTCGGCATCTTTGACATGTCGAGCGCGACCACGGCGGTCCAGCCGCTGACTTCATTCGAGCCGCCAGTGCGTTTGAAGTTTAATTACTTCACCGACGCGAAAGGCAAACCGCGCGGCGTCGCAAAAATGCCCGGTAGCGGACCAACGTGGGTAAGCGCTTACGTGAGCCTGCCCGACACAAATGGCAACGCGCGGCTCGTCGGCACTTACATCAAAATCAAACCGTTGATGGAAGCGTACGAGAGCGGACTGTGCGTTTGGAACGACGAGAAGGAGCAGTTCGAGCAACTGCGCGTGTTATGGACGAAATCAGATGTGGCGCCGAAGCAACCGCCCGCGCCCGATGGCCATCCGGCCTTCGTGAAGGATGCGAGCGGGAAGGAATGGGTGTTGTTCGGCAATCCGCTGCCGAAGCTGCGTTGCCCCGCGACGTTTGAGGCGTGGCAGGATTCATCGCAGTGGGAGATTCTGACGCCGCAGGAAAGTTTGCCTTCCGCGACAGATGGCAAACCAGTGAAGCCCCACAGCGGTTCCATCGCATGGAATCCTTTCCGCAAACGCTGGGTCACGGTGTTCATGGAAACGTTTGGGAAGCCGTCCGCGTTTGGAGAACTGTGGTACGCGGAAGCTGATGCGCCGACGGGTCCCTGGGGCAAAGCAGTGAAAATCCTCACGCACGAGAACTACACGTTCTACAATCCGCGCATCCATCCGGAGTTCACGCCCACGAATTCGCCCATCCTGCTCTTCGAAGGCACTTACACGATTCAGTTTGCCGACAAGCCCGCGCCGACGCCGCGGTATGACTACAATCAGATTCTCTACAGGCTCGATCTCGATGACCCGGCGCTGAAGCCGGCGATGGAGAAATAAGTCGCGGGACGATGCGGGGACTTTCAACCACGGAACACACGGAAGACACAGAATCTTCTCCCTCAGAACATTTCTGTGTGTTCGGTGTTTTCCGTGGTCAAATCCGTTTGGGTGGCGGCTTCGTCGCGCAGATCCTCACTCCGTCAGTTTCTTGATGCGCAGGTTGCGGAACGCGACGGGGTCGCTGTGTCCGGCCAAACCGAAATGGCCACTCTTGCGATCCTTTCCGGGATGCGGGCTGTTGGCCATGAACTCTTTGATGTTCGCCAAATCGGTGTCGAGGATCACGTTGCCGTTCAGTTCCACTTTGATCTTCGATCCCTTCACCGTGACTTCCTGGAAATTCCATTCTCCTACCGGGTGGTGATAGCCGCGATGCGCCGCGGCCATTCCGTAAGCTGAACCGTGCGCCTGCCGCGGATCGATTTTGCCTTTGACCTTATCGTAATTGTCATCCAGCACCTGCAATTCGCACATGCCCACATAAGCCGTGTCGCCCTTGCCAGGATAACGAATCGCCAGTCCATTGTTGCCGCCGGGCGGGAGTTTGAATTCCATCCGCGCGACGAAATCGCTGTATTCGTCCTTCGTGAAAATCGTTCCGCCCTTGCCGGGCTTGCACACAACGGCGCCGTCCTTCACTTCATAGTTTTCAACCGGCCCCTCCCAGCCACTGAGGTCGCGGCCATTGAAGACGGGTTCAAAACCTTTCTCGTCCCTGGCGGCCAGAATGCGATTGGCTTCCTCGCTGCCGATTTCGCGAAGGCGAACATTGCGCCAGCGGATTTCGCCGCCGTGAGTCTGCAATTGAATCGGCCCCTTCGCCGGCACCGGCATTTTGCGGTCGTAATAATTCTCCAGAATCGCGTGATCAACCACGAGCTTGCTGTTCAACCAGATGCTGACGCGCGAGCCGACCATGAGGATGCGGAACTTGTTCCACTGGCCGAATGGTTTGTCCGCAACAACGGGCGGGAACTTCCCCGGCGCGCCTGCGCTGTTATTCCAGAGAGCGCCACTGCCTTTGTCTGCGCCGTTCTTGAATTCCTTTTCGTTCTTGTGATCCCAAATTTGCACCTGCGGCACGCCACGCAGATAAATGCCGGAGTCAGCCAGCGGCACTGTCTTGTATTCCACGAACAATTCGAAGTCGCCGTAGTCCTTTTCCGTCGTCGCGTAATCACCGAAACCGTCATTCACCAACTCGCCATTCTCGACGTACCAATGTGGCTTGCCGGTTTTGGCATTCGTCGCCGTCATCGTCGCGGTCCATTTGGCGATTTGTTTCGCGCGGTCCTCTGGCGACATGGCGAGGAGTTTGCGATGATCGAACGTGCTCCCCCCGCGCCAGCCGCTGAGGTCTTTCCCGTTGAAGAGAGCCACGGTTCCGCTCGTGCCGGATTGTGACGTGGCGCAACCGGCGAGCGTTCCGGCCAGAAGACAAAGCGACAAAGCGCGTGCGAACTGTTGGAGTGATTGCATACCCGTGGTTTAAGCAGAACTCAGCGGCAGTGGGAATACTTTTTCCAGCGAACCGTGGCAGCCGACGTAAGGAGGCGCTGACTTCGTTCCCGGAAATAGAATGAGCCTCTTGGCTACTACTTACTTCATAGCGGCCGCCAAAGGCGGGAACCGCATCATGCCTGCTGGCGCGGGCGTGCTCGAACCTGGAACGTAGAGGAGCAGACTCACTTTGTTGTCCCGGAAAAACACGACCAGGCGAACATTTTCCAATTGGTGTCGGCGACAATACTGCACGGCGTGCCGCGTGTCCGTGAAAGCCAGGGCGTCGTGCGGGTCGCGCACCCACTCATCCTCTCCGGCCAGGAATTGCCGCGTCGCGATCTCCTGAATGGCGATGGTCATGTCATAATCCCGGTTGTTCCCCCAACGCCCCGTCAGCCAGCAGGATGCCAAGACCATACTTCTGTCGGACATGGGTAATTCTGAATAGGCCCAGACGGCTCCGAGCGAATCTTCGTTGCAAAACGGACGGGACGCATTGCGCAATGCGCGGAGCGAAGCTTCCTGGATTACAGAGATTCCACCGCGGGCGGACCGGAGTTTGCCTCATTTGCCCTGCTTGACGTTTCCTACTTTGCGGCGACACTACGCGGCTCGATTTAGAAACGGAATCATGGAACACATTCGAAACATCGCCATCATCGCTCACGTCGATCACGGGAAGACCACGCTCGTCGATTGCCTGCTCAAGCAGTCGGGAACCTTTCGCGCCAACCAGCACGAGTCGGCCGAAGAACGCCTCATGGATTCGATGGACCTGGAACGCGAAAAGGGCATCACCATCCGCGCCAAGAACGCCGCGTTCAAATACAAGAATTTCCACGTGAACATCGTGGACACCCCCGGCCACGCCGACTTCGGCGGCGAAGTCGAGCGCATCATGAGCATGATTGACGGCGTGCTGCTCGTTGTGGATTCCGTGGACGGCCCACAGGCGCAAACGCGGTTCGTCTTGCGCAAAGCTCTCGAAGCCGGCGCCAAGCCAATCGTGGTGATTAACAAAATCGACCGCGACAACGCTACGCCGCACAAAGTTCTCGACGCGGTTTTCGATTTGTTTGTGTCGCTGCACGCCACCGACGAGCAATTGGATTTCCCCGTCATCTACGCCAGCGCCAAAGGCGGCTACGCGAAGGAACAACTCGATCACGCGAGCGGCACGATGGAGCCGCTGTTCGACGCGATCATCAAACACATCCCGCCGCCGCGCGCGCACGCGGGTGTCGGCTTTCAACTACTCGTCGCGAACCTGGATTATTCGGATTACCTCGGCCGTATCGCGCTCGGCAAAATCGTCACCGGCAAAGCGAAGGTCGGTGATCCCGCCGTTTGCATTCATGGCGACGGCACCAAGGAAAAGGCGAAGATCACGGCGATCTTTCACTTCGAGGGGATGAAGCGCATCGAAATTCCCGAAGCGCACGCGGGCGACATCATCGGGCTGACGGGCTTCGAGAACGTGTTCATCAGCGAGACGATCACCGACTCGGAAGCTCGTCCGCCTCTGCCGTTCGTGCCCATCGATCCGCCGACGATTCAAATGGAGTTCGCGGTCAACGATGGGCCGCTGGCCGGCGTGGACGGGAAGCTCGTCACCGCGCGCCACATCTGGGAACGCCTCGTCAAAGAAACACGCACGAACGTCGCGCTGAAGATCAAGCAGACCAGCGATCCGAAAATCTTTGCCGTGAGCGGGCGCGGTGAAATGCAAATCGCGATTCTCGTCGAACAGATGCGCCGCGAAGGCCACGAAGTCCTCGTGTCCCGTCCCGAAGTCATTTACCGCAAGGACAAAGACGGCAATCTGCTCGAGCCGATTGAAAAGCTGTTCCTGGAAATTCCAAAAGACTCGATGGGCGCCGTGATGGAAAATCTCGCCGGCCGCAAAGCCGAAATCACGAACATGCATCATCACGGCGAAGAAGTGAGCATCGAAGCGCTCATTCCCACGCGCGGCTTGATCGGGTTCGAGACTGACCTCGTCAACATGACGCGCGGCCTGGGCGTCATCAGCCATTTGTTCCATGAGTACGGCCCTGACCGCGGCGAAATCGCCGCGCGCAAGAACGGCTCACTCGTAAGCATGGAATCCGGCGAAGCGATGGCCTACGCCCTGAACATGATTCAGGAACGCGGCCGGTTGATGGTGGAGCCGGGCGACTCCATTTACGCCGGCATGATCGTGGGCGAGAACGCGCGCGAGAACGACATCCCCGTCAACCCGTGCAAAGCGAAAAAGCTGACCAATATGCGTTCGCAAGGCGACGGCAAAGGCATTCAGCTCAACCCGCCCATGAGGCTCTCGCTCGAACGCGCACTCGAATACATCGGCTCCGACGAATACGTCGAAGCCACGCCGAAGAACCTGCGCCTGCGCAAAAAGATTCTCGACGAGAACCAGCGCAAGCGCGCGCAGCAAAGTCGCGTGTTGAAGATCGTGGAGTAGCTTCGTCCGAGTTCAGTTTCGAACGCGCAAGGATGGCCCCGATGTGATTTCAGATTTCCTGAAATTTCGCCGGACGGCTTGCGCATCCTCCTATGTATGGAAACAACCTGGAGGATTTTTGAGGGGAAGGCGCATTGCCCGTTCTTCCGCAGACCCATCGCAACCATCAACCTGTCAGTGTGTCTCGCGACGGCGCTGGCCTTGCTGAACATCGGCACGACCATCCGCGCGGCCGTGCCGCAGTTGATGAGTTATCAAGGCCGGGTGCAGGTGAACGGCACGAACTTCACCGGCACCGGCCATTTCAAATTCGCGTTGATCGAGATCACGGTTCGCGGTTTTCCCGCGGTGCCGGCCACGAATTCTCTTTGGAGCAACGACCGCACAAGTGTGGACGGTGACGCGCCTACCAACGCTGTTCCACTGCACGTGGTGAACGGCTTGGTCATGTGCCTCCTCGGGGACACGTCGCTCCCGAACATGGAGCCGCTTCTCTCGGACGTTTTCGACCGCGGCGGTGTGCGACTGCGTGTCTGGTTCAGCGCCACTGGCGCCGTCAAAAGCTTCCAGCAGCTTTCGCCCGATCACCGTATCGCGTCCGTCGGCTACGCAATGATGTCGCAGAATGTTCCGGACGGCGCGATTACGGCTGAGAAGCTGGCGGATAATTCCGTGACGGCAGACAAGTTGGCCGTCAACTCGGTGGACAGCAGCTCCATCGCCACGGACTCCGTCGGATCGAGTGAACTGCGCGATTCGATTTCGCTCGGCAGTGCTGCTTCCCCGTTCAGCGGCGAGCACGGACGCCTAGACATCTATCGTGTGGCCGATGGTCCGGCGATTAGCCTATCCGGCTCAAACAACACCATCGAAATATTCGGCCCTCCCTCCGCCGCGCTTGGGCGGCAGCGGCACGTATTGATCGAAGGTGATGATGGTGGGACGATCCGGTTGTTCCATGACACCACTGGCGCTTCCGGAGCGCAGCTTCAAGCGTTGGGAACCACGAGCCTCCTGTTTCTGAACAACGACGCAGGTGCCGCTCGCGCGACTTTGACCGGCGGCAGCAGTGGGGGTGCTCTGACCGTGTATCAAACCGATGGGCAATTCGGCGTGTTCGTGGATGGCAACGATGCCTCAGGTGCCGGCGTGGTGGACGTGCGCAAGGCCAATGGAGTCGCGGGCGCGAAGTTACTCGGAGGCAGCACGAGCGGGAGTCTTGAACTCATGAAGGCCGACAACGGCGTTGGCCTTCGAGCATTGGGCGGAGGCGCCAGCGGCAGCATCGAAGCCTATCAGGACAACGGAAACCTCGGCATTCACATCATTGGAGACAACGGCAGTGGCGGCGCGATCGGCATGCGCAATAATGGCAACGTGACCACCGCCTACATCGATGCGTCGATCAATGGCGGCGGCTACTTCAGCGCCCGTAACGGCAGCGGCAGCGAGCACGCGGGAATGGTCGCCGTAGGACCAAACAACGGCGGGCGCATTTGGGTGAATGATGAGAACGGCACGGTTGCCATCGAATTGCTCGGCGCTGAAGCCGCTGGCAATGGCGGGCAGGTCACGGTCTTTGACGAGAATGGCGCAGCAAAAGTGATTCTCGACGCGCACGAAGGTTCCGCCGCGGGCGCGATTCGTCTGATGGGAACCGATGGAGTAGCGAAAGTCATTCTCCAGGCGGACAACGGCGGCGAGGGACGCGTGACGACCGAAGTGCTGACGATCACCGGCGGCAGCGATTTGTCCGAGCAGTTCGACATCAACGCCATCAACGAGCAACTCAAGCCCGGCATGTTGGTTTCCATCGATCCGAAGAACGCGGGCGAACTTATCTTGAGCACGAAAGCTTTCGACCGCACAGCCGCCGGTGTGATCAGCGGCGCGGGCGGTGTGAAGACGGGAATGCTCATGGGGCAGCACGGAACGAAGGCGGACGGCAAACATCCAGTGGCGTTGACCGGTCGCGTCTATTGCTGGGTCGATGCCGATGCCGCCGGTGCCGTCGAGCCAGGCGATTTAATCACGACTTCCGACACGCCCGGCCACGGCATGAAAGTCATCGATCATGCCAAGGCTGCCGGCGCGATCATCGGCAAAGCGATGACCTCGCTCGACAAAGGCAAGGGCCTCGTGCTCGTGCTCGTTTCACTTCAGTAAAAGGAGGCGCGTATGCAGATTTGTGGATTGAAGCAGATGCGAATGGAACAACCGATCATCTTTTCTGAAGTTCGAGGCAGGGCGAGGCTGTCCTCAGCGCGCCGGGTGGGGGCGTTTGACGTTACGGAAGGCGCGCAACCGTCGCGGCGCGGTGAGGACACCGCCACTCTACCATCGCTGGCCGGTGCCGGGGCTAAACGCGCGAACTCTGCGTCGGAGAATTCTATTCGCGATGAGAGCCGAAGGAGCAATGCGGCGAAGCTTCGATGGCTTCTGCTCGTTCCGGGCCTCCTGCTACTCTTTTCGACGCAGGCGAAAGCACAGCTCCAATGGCGCGTTTCTTTCAAAGCGTTCGTCGATTCCGCCGGCCAGCTTACCGGCACTTACAGCAACAACCTGCGCACGAACGTCGTCGGCTGGGTGAACGCGGCCAACGCCGTTCACGCCGCGCATGGACGTGGCTACGAGTTCCGCATGACGGAATTTCTCGTGATGGTGGATTCCTCCTGGGACGGGGCCGCGCCGACGGCTGCGAATCGCGACCTGTTGCAGGACGAGGTAGAAGACGACCCGAGCCACTTCCGTTATCGAGGAAACGCCATGAACGTTTACATCACAAATCCGTCCGTCAACACGGAGTTCGGCGGCTATTGTTCGCGGCCCAACGATTATCTGGTGATCATCCGGTCGGACCAGCGCAACGGAACGTTTGTTCACGAGGCCGGGCATTGGCTCGGCTTGTGTCACACACAGGGATGCTCGAGCGGTCCTTGCGATCCCAACGATCCGTTGAGTGACGACGAGATCGCCGATACAATCGCCGACTCCGATTGCTGGGAGCTTGCCGACGGCTCGGCTGACTTGAACCGGATAACAACCGCCAACTACGTCGGTTACGCGAATTACGATTCGTTGCCCTCAAATCTCCAGGCAAGCGTGCGCAACGTCGCCTTCAACATCATGTCCTATCACACCGACCGGTCGATCTTTACCCGCGACCAGCTCGACCGCATGTCCGATACCTCGAACGACGAACGTCTTGGAATGGCTACCGGGCGCACGTGGTATGTGGACCGCGCCAATGGCGACGACAATGCTTTCGCGGGACTCTCGAGTGACAACCAACTGCAGACGCTCACGGAAGGTGTCACACGTGCCACGGCCGGCGAGATCATTTTGCTGCGAGCGAACACTTACAGCCGGGTGGCCGCCTCCTGGACGATCAACAAAGCAGTCACGCTCCGCACCACGCGTGGCACTTCGCACTTGCGAACAATTCCCGCACCGTGAAAGGCCGCGAATGAGAATCTTATTTGTTTCATTTTTGATGTTGGCCTCGCTCACCGGTGCGACTTTCGCCGCCGTCACGAACGACTGGTTCTCGATCGACAACGGCGGCGGAACCAGTTCCAGCACGAATTACCAGATCAGCTTCACCATCGGCCAGCCGGACGCGGTGATCTGGTCCGGCACGAACGCAGACGTCATCGGCGGCTTCTGGGCGATTGAAGACGCCGCACCGGCTGTAATCGGGCCGGCGCCGAGTCTTGTGGTTCGTCGGGCATTGCCGAACCTGCTCATCTCGTGGCCTTCGTCCTTCACCGGCTACGCGCTGCAACAGAACAGCGACGTGGCGAACGTCGCGGGCTGGCAAAACGTGGGCACGCCCCCGCAGGACAACGGCACGAACAAGACGGTGAGTTTGCCTGCCGCTGGAATTTCGACTTTTTACCGCCTGCGCAGGCCCTGATCGGCTCGATCAATCGACTCTCACGCGATAGAATCGATTTTCTGAGGATCGCTCCTTTTCAAAAAAAGCCGGGCCGCTCACTGTCGCCTGAAAGCTGTCGCCAGTTTCAGTCCAGGCGGATGTCGTGAAGTCGTTGCGAACCTCGAGGGTGTAGCGGAGACCGGCCACAGCATTGAACTCGATTCGGAGGCGGTCGGGCAGTAACACCGCGCGCAACACCGGCCCGGCGGGAAGTCCTCGGATGCGTCCAGGCGATCCAATGTCGGTGGCGGCCGAGGCCTGAAACACTCCATTGGCCCCGAGCTGGCTCAGTCCGCCAAACTGCTGACTCGCAGGATCGTAGTTGAACGAAACACCGGCCGTGGCCGCGCCAAAATCGACACTCGCGACCGTATCATTCACATCAACAGTCACGTTGTCCCAAAGGCGGATACTATCACCTCCCGCCCCCAGACTTAGCCCGTTGCCAGAGTACGAAACGATTTGCAGGCTGGGCGGAAGATTCGTTGCGCCCCACCAGTTGGTAAATTGCGCGGTCGTCAATCCTTCCACGAACACGATCGATTCAGCGGGAGCAATGGTCAGCGCGCTGTTGATACTGAATGGATCGGTCAGGCCGCCGCCACTGTCGTTGAATCGCCAGCCAGTGAGATTGACGGGCTGCGATTCGAAGCTGGTCAATTCCCACCAATCGCCCGTCGGAACGCCGGGACTCGCGGCCGGGCTCGGCATCACTTCAGTAATACGCAAGTCGGGTTTCGCGCGAACGGTAAGTGTGGCGATGGCGGAAGCGCTGCCGCTGGAACTGGAGGCGGTCACCTGGTACTGCCCGGCATTGGCGGCCGTGACGTTCGCCAACGCAAGGGTCGGACCTGTTTGTCCGCCGATCACTTGTCCGTTGAACCGCCAGGTGTAGCTGGGCGCGGGAATTCCCGCCGCCGCCGCGTGAAATTGAACAGAACCGCCGACGAAGACGGATTGATTGGTCGGACTGATCATGAAAACCGGCGCGCGCGGACACGTCGCCTGGAAAAAATAAAGGACGGGATTGTTCGTCTCGCCAATCGTCACGTAGCCCGTGCCATCAGCCAGAAAGCCAATGCCTTCGCCGTTTGGTTCGGTCGGAGGGCCAATCACCGGTGCAGTTACGCCAGCGCGAGAAAATGCGTTGTTGATCGGTTCACCATCGCACCGTTGCCAGATCATCGCTGTATCTTCGCGCCGCAAAATGATCTGCGTGCCGTCAGGTGAAATGTCGCCCGCTGACGGCTGGTCGAACGGCAACGTTCGAATGAATTCGAGCATGATGGTTTGGTTGTTCGTCGCGCTGTTCAGGTTGGCCCGATACAGCCGCGTGCCGCCATTCTTGGTGACGACAAACACGTCTGCTGTGAGCGGATCCACCAGCAGCGTTTCGGAATCATAGCTGCCGTCCGGATAAACGAGAGTGAAAGTGTCCACATCGTCGAAATCGCGCGACCGCGCGTTCGTGGCCCATGCGAGATCGACCACCGGTTCAGGCATGCGCACGATCGTCACATCCGGACGCAATATGTTTGTTCCCACGTTGCCACCGATGTCGCCCACGTAGAGATAGCTCACACCGTTGATGGGGCCGGGTCCAACCGCGATGTCCTCCACGTCGTCCACGTTTTCCGTCATATCGTAGGTGGCGAGGCGAATGCCGTTGGTGGTCATGGCGTAAACGTTTTCAGAAGAACCGTCGTTGTGCGACCAGAGCACGGGATAGTTTCGGCGGCTCGCGACGATGCCAGACGCTTCAGAAAGTGCGTTGAAAGAAACGGTTCCCCAGGCGACGCCTGATTGAAAACTTGTACACCCGGTGCATGCCGCGTGAATTCGAAAAGCCGTCAAAGGCAATAGCAGCGCAAGCGCAATCGAAGTCCGCAATCGAAACTCCATGCTCGCACGATGCCACACTCGACTCGTCTCGCAAGAGATGCCAGGTGCCGGCGGAACCTGTTATCAGCAACGCATTGATAACTGCTCGACAGCATGGGCCATATGAATTCATTTTCGGCGCGTGAATTCCCGCGCTTTGATCGGTGTTACGCTTTTTGCCATCGCGCTTTGTCCGCTCGTTGATGGCGCAACCAGGCTCCGCCCCAACATCATCTTCATGATGACGGACGACCACGCGGCGCACGCCATCAGCGCGTATGGCAGCAAGGTCAATCAGACGCCGCACATGGACCGCATCGGGCGCGAGGGGATGCGGTTCGACCGGGCGTTCGTGGTGAATTCCATTTGCACGCCGAGCCGCGCCACGATTCTCACGGGCAAATACAGTCACTTGAATGGCGCGCCCGTGTTCAATCGTTTCGATGGTTCGCAGCCGACGGTCGCGAAGATCTTGCAGGCGGCGGGCTATCACACCGGGATGGTTGGCAAGTGGCATTTGGGCAGCGAACCGACGGGCTTCAATCACTGGATCGTTTTGCCGGGCCAGGGTCTTTACAACGATCCAGTGTTCCTCACATCGACAGGCCGCACGGTGATCAAGGGCTACACGACGGACATCATCACTGACCTCGGCGTGCAGTTCCTCGAAAAGCGGCCCAGCGACAAGCCGTTCTTTCTGATGCTCCACCACAAGGCGCCGCATCGCGAATGGGTGCCGGATGAAAAGCACCGCGCCATGTTCGCCAACAGAAAAATTCCCGAGCCGGCGACGCTTTGGGACGATTACACCACGCGCACCGATGCCTTGCGCGAAAACCGGCAGACGGTTGCGCACGACTTCACGCGCCGCGACTTGAAGCTGACGCCTCCGCCCGCGTTGAAAGGAACAAATCGCGCGAACTGGCTGAATCAAAAGCCGACGGAGGTTGAAGTGGAGGTTGACGGCACGAAGAAAAAACTGACCGGCGAGGAACTGACCAAATGGAAATACCAGCGCTACATGCAGGACTATCTCGCGTGCATCCAGAGCGTGGATGACAACATCGGGCGCCTGCTCAATTGGCTCGATGTGAAAGGCCTCGCGGACAACACCGTCGTCATCTATACGACGGACAACGGCTTCTTCCTCGGCGACCACGGGATGTACGACAAGCGTTTCATGTACGAGGAATCGTTGCGCATTCCGCTGCTCGTTCGCTGGCCGGGAGTAATCAAGCCCAGCTCGACCAGCGATGCGCTCGTGTTGAACCTCGATTTTCCAGAGACGTTTCTGGAAATCGCCGGCGTGAAAGTGCCGAAGGAAATGCAGGGCCGCAGTCTGGTTCCGCTCTTCAAAGGCAAGGAGCCGTGGACGTGGCGCGAGAGTTTTTATTATCGCTACTACCACGACCCGGGCCATCACAACACCCGCGCGCACTACGGCGTGCGGACCGAGACGCACAAGCTGATTTATTACTGGAAGAAAGATCAGTGGGAGATGTTCCACCTCGTGAACGACCCGATGGAGTTGCGCAACCTCTACAACGATCCCTCGCAGCAAAAGACCGTGCAGAAACTCAAAGCCGAACTGGCGCGCCTGAAGAAGCAAGTGAAGGACGATGATCAGTTCGCGGACAAGCAGCCGGTCGATGGCGTCGATGAACGGCATGTTCTGCCGAGAGCGGCTGTGGCAGAGGAGTGAGAGCCAGCCTCCCGGCGTCCCACTTGGCACAGAGCGGCTAATGGACTTTTCTCGACAGCGCGCGCATTGAGACGCCAACGTTCCTGCCATGCGATTGCATTCGGCTTGCGCCTCCGTTTTTATTGCGTTGCTGGCGAGCGGCTGCGCTACATGGTGGGGCCATCACGCCAGGCCTTTTGACTTCGCGCTCATCGGCGACGTCCCCTACACAGCGGAGCAGGTCACGAATTCGTTTCCGAACATGATTCGCGAATTGAATGCGGCTGACCTCGAGTTCGTGGTTCACGACGGTGACATCAAGTCCGGTGGCGATCCCTGCACCGACGAAATCTTTACCGCGCGGCTCAAGCAATTCGAAACGTTTCGCCATCCGCTCATTTACGTCTTCGGCGACAACGAGTGGACCGATTGCGCGCGGGCGACGAACGGGTTTGATCCGGTCGAACGTCTGCAGAAGCTCCGCGAAATGTTCGCGAGCGGGGACCACAGCCTCGGTCAGCGCAAACTCTCGCTGGCGCGGCAGAGCAACGATCCGCGCTACGGGAAATTCCGCGAAAACGTGCGCTGGGAAATGGCGAACGTAATGTTCGTGGGCCTGCACATTCCCGGCAGCTTGAACAACCACGGCAAGCCGGAATTTGCGGAACGCAATGCGGCCAACACGGCGTGGCTTAAGGAATCGTTTGCGTTCGCGAAAGTTGAGAATCGTCGCGCCATAATGATCGTCATTCAGGCCAATCCGTTTCCCGAACGGGGCAGCACCAACCGCGTTCACGCCGGCTATCGCGATCTGCTCAGGGTCCTTGAAACGGAAACGCTCGCGTTTGAAAAGCCGGTCGTGCTCGTGCATGGCGACACGCACCATTTCCGCATCGACAATCCGCTGCTGTCGTCAAAGAGCAGACGGCCCATCGAGAACTTCATGCGCGTCGAAACGTTTGGGAATCCCGACGTGCACTGGTTACGCGTGACGGTCGATCCGCGCGATCCCAACGTTTTCACGTTTCGCCCGCAAATCGTGAAGGAGAACATCGTGAACCATCAAGCGGCGCGGCCAGTCAATGCGGAACGCGACTAGAAGACCACGAGGAGGGAACGTCATGAATCGATTCTTCCATCTGGCTGTCGTGCTCCTGGGAATCATTGAGGCCGCGGCAGCAGCGCAACCAACGCGCCCCAACATCGTTTTCGTCATCACGGACGATCAGGGCTACGGCGATTTGAGTTGTCACGGCAACCCGGTTCTTCAAACGCCGAACCTCGATCGGTTCCATCGCGAGAGCGTGCGCTTCACGGACTTCAACGTGAGTCCGACCTGTTCGCCGACGCGCTCGGCTCTGATGACAGGGCGGCACGAATTTCGCAACGGCGTGACGCACACCATCCAGGAACGCGAGCGACTGACGACGAATGCCGTGACCATCGCACAGGTGTTGAAGAGTGCCGGCTACGCGACAGGAATTTTCGGCAAGTGGCATCTGGGCGACGAAGCCGCGTATCAACCTGGCCGCCGTGGTTTCGATGAAGTGTTCATTCACGGCGCGGGCGGCATCGGGCAAACCTACGCGGGCAGTTGTGGCGATGCGCCGGGCAATTCGTATTTCGATCCTATTGTCCTGCACAACGGCCGCTTCCTGCAGACGGCGGGTCATTGCACGGACGTCTTCTTCGCGGAAGCCATGCGCTGGATGGCTTCGCGGCGAACGAACCGCCAGCCATTCTTTGCTTACGTCGCGTTGAATGCGCCGCACGCGCCGCTCGATTGCCCGCCGGCCTACGTCAATCTCTACACGAACAAAGTTGGCACGAACCGCAATGCCGCAAGGTTCTTCGGCATGATTGCAAACATCGATGACAACTTCGGCAAACTGCTGGACAAGTTGCGTGAGTGGGAGTTGGAAACGAACACGCTGGTGATTTTCATGACGGACAACGGTGGGACCGCAGGCATCCCCATCTTCAACGCCGGAATGCGAGGCGCGAAGGTCACGCCATATCTCGGCGGGATTCGCGTGCCGTCGTTCTGGCGCTGGCCGGCGGCGTTTCAGGGCGGCGTGGATTGCACCAAGCTTGCGGCGCACGTGGATGTCTTTCCGACGTTGGCGGAAATCGCCGGCGCCAGGCTCAGCGATGACATCCGGAAGCGAGTGGAGGGACGCTCGCTCGTGCAGTTGTTGAAAAACTCAAAGGCCGACTGGCCGGAACGAACACTTGTGACACACGTGGGCCGTTGGGAGCGCGGTAAAGCGGCGGAGTCGAAGTATCGCAACTGCAGCGTGCGCAACTCACGGTTTCAACTGGTCTCCGTCGTGAAGCCAAAGGACAATGCGAAGGAGCCGCGCTGGGAGTTGTTCGATCTCAAGACCGATCCCGGCGAGAAGACGAACGTGCTCGCTAATTTTCCGGACATGGCGCGCGAGCTTGAATCTTTCTACGACCGCTGGTGGAGCGAAACGCAGCCATATCTCGTCAACGAAAACGTTCCTGCGCCGAACGTGAATCCATTCAAGGCGCTTTACTGGCGACAATTCGGCGGCCGACCGGACGAAGCGTTGCGCAAACGCATGGACCCGAAGCTGGACTTCTTGAAATAAACGACAGCGGACCTGGCAGTCCGCTGCTCCTGCTACGATTGTCCGCCCAGCTTGGTCAGCAACTCGTCGTTGGTTTTGTGCTTCTTGAGCGCGGCGAGAAGCGTTTCCATCGCTTCAATGGGGTTCAAGTCCACCATCATCCGGCGGAGCTTGCGGATGGACTCGATGTTCTTGGCCGGGAACAGTTTCTCTTCCTTGCGCGTGCCGCTCTTCGGAATGTCGATGGACGGGAACAGGCGGCGATCCGACAGCTTGCGGTCGAGGACGAGTTCCATGTTACCGGTGCCTTTGAACTCCTGGAAAATCAGTTCGTCCATGCGGGAACCCGTATCGACGAGCGCGGTCGCAAGAATTGTGAGCGATCCGCCGTTCTCGATCTTGCGCGCCGAGGCAAACATCTTGCGCGGAATTTCCAACGCGCGTGCATCCACACCGCCCGTCATCGTTCGTCCGCTGCCGCCGTGAACGGAATTGTAGGCGCGAGCCACACGCGTGAGCGAATCGAGCAGCACGAAAACGTCTTTGCCCGCCTCCACCATGCGACGGCAGCGTTCAATCATGAAGCGCGAGAGCCGCACGTGAGTTTCGAGTTCCTGGTCGTTCGAGGAAGCCACCACTTCGGCTTTCACCGAGCGTTGAAAGTCAGTCACTTCTTCTGGCCGCTCGTCGATGAGCAGCACGAGCACGTGAACTTCGGGATGGTTGGCCGTAATGGCATTGGCAATCTGCTTGAGAATGGTCGTCTTGCCCGTGCGCGGCGGGGCGACAATGATGCCGCGCGTGCCTTTGCCGATGGGTGTGACGAGGTCGATGACGCGCGTCTCCAGAAGGTCAGACTTGGTTTCGAGTTGAAACTTTTCGATCGGGTCAATGGTCGTGAGGTTCTCGAAACGCACTGCCTTCGTGTAGTCCTGAAAGAGCATCCCGTTCACCTTCTCGACGGACTTGAGCTGCGGGTTGGTGCCGCGGTGCGGTGGGTTCAATGCGCCCTCCACCAGCGCGCCTTCGCGCAGGAAGTTCTTCTTGATCGTGTCGGGTGTGACGAAAATGTCCGTCGCCTTGGGCGAAAAATGATGGTCGGACGAGCGAAGAAAGCCGAAGCCCTTCTCCGAAACTTCCAGATAGCCCGATCCGATGTCGGGCGTGCCGTTGCTTTGCGTGGCGGCGCCCTGCGGGGCGGTGCCTTGTGTGGCGTTACTCATAATTGCTGTGTCGCTGAAGGTTCAGTGAAACCCGGAAACCATTTCGAATCGTGAAATTTTTGGGAAAACCGCGCGCTAACGAACTTTTGCGCTTACGGCCAGACCTTCAACGGGCGTAATAAAGGCGAAAGACCGCCTGGGCGCAACTAATTATTTTGCGAATTGCGCGGGCGGTTTTTCGCCTTGTGGCCCGTGCCTTGTCGCCTGTGGTTTCTGCACCCGGTTCCAACCGCCTCTGTTGACGCCTCCCTGCCTCACCGATACATTTTGCGCCACTTAAACCGAACCGAACATGCTCGACGTGATTGAAAAACTGCTTGTGCTCCAGGACCGCGACCGCAAGCTTTTGAAAACCAAGGACGAACTTGCGCGCATCGACCCGGAGCGCAAGGAACTCCAGGGCCGCGCGTCGGGTTCCCAGGCCCGCCTCGAAACTGCCAAGCTGCGCGTGAAGCAAATCGAATCCGACCGCAAGAAACTCGAACTCGATGTCGAAGCGAAGAAGCAGCAGATCGAAAAATATTCTCTCCAGCAGTTCCAGACGAAGAAGAACGAGGAATATCGCGCGCTGCAAAACGAAATCGAGACCTGCAAAAAGGAAATCATTCACATCGAGGACAAGGAGATCGAGCTGATGGAGCAAGGCGAGGCCGCGCAAAAGGAGGTCCTTGCCGCTCAGCAGGTCGCCGCCGAAGCGAAGAAACTCGCTGATGGCAAACTCGCGGACCTCGACACGCGCGAAAAAAATCTGCGTGCGGAACTCGCGCAATTGGAATCCAACCGCGCCGAACTCGCCGAAGCCGTCGATGAATCGACGCGCGGCCGTTACGAGCGGTTGCTGAAGAACAAGGGCAGCAACGTGGTGGTGGGCATCCAGCATCATTCCTGCGGCGGCTGCCACATGAAGCTCAGTCGCGGAACGGTAGTGGCCTGCCAGGCGGAACAGGAACTCGTCACCTGCACGAATTGCGGGCGTATCCTTTACTTCACGCGCGACATGGATCTAGCCGTGGCGGAGTAACGCCGAAACAGGCTACGGCTTTGCTGGAGGCTCGCTCTTCTTCTCCTCGACCTTTTGTCGCACGCGTTCCTGATCTGACTTCTCGTTTTTGGTCGTGTCGCGAATGGCGGGCGGACGAGACTCTTTGTCCGGCTTGGCACTTTGGAGATTGATGCTTTCATCGACGCGCGGCGAGAGCGCTTGGACAAATGCGTTGCGCAACACGCTGGCGAGAGTTTCCACGATTCCAGCCTTCGGTTGGCTGATCTCCCCTTCAATCGGCACTTTCGCGGCAAAGCGGTCCCTCGGCTGGTTTTTGAAAAGCTTCATCACGCCGGCCACGAAGCTTTCCCAGAAAAGCTTGAGCGGCCTTTTGGCGTCGTCCGACACGTCGACGATGTCGAGTTCGTGGACCAACGGCTTGACGTAGCCCTTGAACTTGCCGTCCGCCGCGGCCATCTCCGTGTAGAAATCAAGCCGCCCGCGCTTCACATCGAACTTCGCATAAGCGCGCAGGAATTCGTTCAAGGCCGTCAAATCCACGCCTTCCATTCTGGCGTCCACGTCGAAGCGCGGCGACTTCGTGAATGGATTGGCCGCGCCGCTGATGCGCAACTCCCCGCCACCGATGCTGGTGCCGGTGACTTCGAAAGGAGTGGGAAGTTCATTCGTGAGATTGCGGCTGTTGGTAATGTTGTGACAGAGAATGTGGAGATTTGTCACTGCGACATTGACCTCCGGCCTTCTTCCGAGATCAACATAGTGAACCTGGCTGTCGCGAATCTCGAAGCGGTTGATCTTGAAAGGAAACAGGTCCTGCACCACGTCCACCCAGCTTCGGTCGATATGCGTCTGGTCTTCCTCCTTCCTTTCGCCTTTCGCAAAATTCAATTGCGCGTGGTCCAACACGACCTCGCCCACGAGCGCGCGGTTCCGCAATTCCTTCCACTGCACCGAGAAATCCACCCGCTCTGCGGCCACAAAAGGAATGGGCACGCTGTTCGTTTTCTTGAAAATGTCCACGTCGTGGATGCTGTACGCGCCGCGGTAGAGGTGGATGTCCACGTCGCCAATGCTGCCACCGTAGCCCGGCAATTGCTGGAGTTTGCGATTCACGTAATGCTTCACCGCGTAGGGCATCGCCAGCCGCCCAATGACGAGCAGGGCGATGATCGTGAGGATGCTGATTTGTGTGACCAGCGAAAGCCGGTGCCAGAAAACCCTGAGCCGTGTTGCCTGTTTCATTCCCACCTCCGCCACAAAGTTACTTCAATGCGGCGCGTGGTCTAGCGGCGGTTCCGCAAACATCAGCCGCTCCGTACGTTCTTACCCGGTTGCGCTGCTCGTACTTTGGCCGGGTACGTGTCTAGTCCTCCCCCCGAATGTTTTTGCCAAACACTTTGGCTAGGCTCTTTCGCGGTGGAACACGAAATGGCATTTCTCAGAACGTGTACGTCTGACTCGAGCACGGGCGCGCACGTGGTCACTGTCACGGGCCGCGCGCGGCCCGCCAGCGTGCCTATCGGAATTTTTTTGCGCCATAACACGGCGTCGCGCTGGTGCGGCGCGGGCGGCGATTGGCTCCCGGAACGCCGCTACGCCGTCCGTTTTGCCACCAACATCGACGCGCTGGTCTATTGCCAGGCACTCGATGTCCGCGGGCTTCTCGTGGCGTTCGATGCGGGCGGACGGGAAGTTTACCAGTTGAACGTGGACAAAATCCTCGATGCCATGGCGGGTGATCCGCGCGTGCGCTTGCTCTTTCGGTCGCGACAATAATCTTCACAATGGCGTCTCCAGAAAATATTGATGACGGCAGGAAATTGAATTCTTAATGCAACCGCCGTCCCCTTTGATCCTTCTCATCGAGAACGACGAGAGCGATGTGTTCTTTTTTCGTCGCGCTCTTTCTCGCCTTGGTTATCGCGGCACGGTGCGCATTGTCACGGGTGTAACCGACGCGCGCGCCTATCTGGAAAACAGGGGACCCTACACCGATCGCGACTATTATTTGCGTCCCGATCTGATCGTTTCGGACATGAAACTGACCGGGGAACGCGGCACGGAATTCCTCGAATGGCTGCGCGTCCAGGACCAGTTGCGCGACATCCCGGTAGTGATGCTTTCCGGCTCGTCGCTGCCGGAAGAGAAGAACCGGTCGCAGGAATTGGGCGCGCGCGCTTTCTTCGTGAAGTCCGGCGACATCCTGGGACTGACGACACAGGTTGAGGAATTGTTGCGGTTCCTGCCAAAAAACAATTCGTGACAGTGCTCTGAACCGTTGTTTACTCACGGGCGTGAAAGGAGGAGAGCGAGCCTGATTGCGGAGCGAAGATTTTGTGTCAGTGTTGCGGCGAATCTTGCGCCGTGGAGGCCAACCTGGCGGTCGTAGATTCAGGGGATTATGGGCGCAAGGATGACGACCATCCTGTTGATCGAGAACGACGAAGGAGATGTGTTTCTGTTTCGGCGCGCGTTGTCGCGCGTGAATTACAGCGGCTCGGTCCGCGTGGTCGGTTCCGTCAGTGAAGCGCGCGCTTATCTGGACGGCACTGGGGCGTTCAGCGACCGCGAGTATTATCCCGTGCCCGATCTGATCGTTTCCGACATGAACCTGCCCGGCCCCACCGGAAACGATTTTCTCGAATGGCTGCGGACAGAGGACCGGTTCTCAGCCATCCCGCTGGTGTTTCTCTCCGGCTCGTTTCAACCGCAGGACAAAGTGCGCTCGACGGAACTCGGCGCGGACTCCTTCTTCACCAAAAGCGGGGACATCGAAAAACTGGTGGAACGCGTTCAAAACATGCTGAAGTTTCTTCCGGCTGAAAACGAGCAAGGGGAAATCTGATTTGAGCAGCTTCTGAGGGGATCGGCCGGCCCGCCCCTCCAATGCTTGTGCCCGTGCGGACAATCGCTACACTCCGCGTCCGTGAACACCAAACTTAAGGTCCTTCGGCTCATTGTCTGTTTACTCATGCCTGCTCTCGTTGCTGCTGCGGCGGAAACGAAACCTTCCCTCAAACTCGTCGCGGAGGGTTTTGTCAGCCCGACGGTGTTCGAGCCGATCGACAATGGCCGCGCGCTCATCGCGGACCAACTCGGCAAGATTCACTTGCTGAACAAGGACGGCAAGTTGGGTGAAAAGCTCGTCATCGACTTGGGTCCCAGGCTCTCGAAGTACAACACCAATGCATTCGATGAACGCGGCCTGTGCGGCCTCGCCATTCACCCGAAATATCAGGACAACCGTAAGTTCTACGCGTATTACAGCGTGCCATTGCGCGCAGGAGGAACGGAGAACTTCGATCACTCGGAGCGGCTTTCTGAATTTACGCTGGCCAAAGACGACACGGCTGGCAACGAGCGCGTGCTCCTCGAAATCGATATGCCGTATTTCAATCACCACGGCGGGCGCATGGCGTTTGGACCGGATGGCTTGCTTTACATCGGCGTGGGCGATGGCGGGAACGCCCATGACATCGACGCTGCGCCGCGCAACGGCAAAGAAGTTCGCGGCAAGGCGCCCGAAGGCAATGGCCAGAGCAAGAAAACGTTGATGGGCAAAATCCTGCGCATCGATGTGAACAGCAAAGACGCGGGCAAACAATACGCCGTGCCGAAGGACAATCCGTTCGTGAATGGCGGAGGCTTGCCAGAAATCTACGCCTTCGGCTTTCGCAATCCGTGGGGCCTCTCTTTCGATCGTGCTGGCGCGCGTGAGTTATTCGTCGCCGAAGTCGGCCAGGATTCGTGGGAGGAAATCGACATCGTGACGAAAGGGGGCAATTACGGCTGGAGGATTCGCGAAGGCTTCGTCTGCTTCGACCCGAAGAAACCGAAGAGTGCGCCCGAGGATTGCCCGAAGGTCGGCGCGGACGGCGAACCGTTGCTCGATCCGATTCTCACTTACAAACGCGCCCAGGGGATTTCCATTACCGGCGGCTATGTCTATCGTGGCAAGGCGCTGCCGCAGTTCGTGGGCAAATACATTTTTGCGGATTGGTCGAAGAACTTTGTCATTCCAACGGGAACGCTGTATGTCGCCAGCAAGGGAAGCGACGGCAAGTGGTCGATGGAGCCGCTGGATATTGCGGGCTACACAGCGGGTGCTCTCAAGATGTTCGTCACAGCCCTCGGCGAAGACGCTGACGGTGAACTCTACATTCTAACCAACACCAGCAGCGCGCTCAAAGGCAACAGCGGCAAAATCTGGAAACTGGCAGCGGAGTGACCCGCCGAGTTGCTGCGTTCGCCTCAACGGCCGGCACTGAATTGGAACCAGTGACAAAGCGCGTTCCTTCAGGAGGTCCGCGAAGTGGAATCGACAGGCGATGACTGGAACCGCGTTCGGATGCGTCGGCACGCTACCGCACCTCGAACGACAATCGAACGGTCGCGTTCGTAAAGCGGCGCTGGACGCCTTCGAACAAATCCACCTCGAACGCCTTGCCGATGTTGTTGCCCGCGAGGTCCTCAATGGTCTTTTGGACCAGCAGAGCGTGCGTCCCGCGGCGCCACGGTTGCGCTGGAACAAAGTTCCAACGGCGCTCGCGATTCTCCAACGCATTCTTTCCGTCCAGTAATTGGTTCGACTCGTTCACCACTTGAATGACGCGTAGCGCCAGCGCGTGGTCCATGGGCTTGGGAAAGAAGATGGTAAGCGGTCCGCGCGTTCCCGCTGACGGTGGCTGAATTTTCCATTTGGCGGGATCGATGGGCTCGCGATCCGGCGCGCCCACTTGAAACTGTTTCTGAAAAGTTTGCTTCAGCGGAATTCCAGAGCCGTCTTTCCATGCGCGATCGATCACGAGCGTGTAGCGTTTGCCTTGCTCCAGCGCCGGGCCAATTTCCTCCAGCGGGAGCACGCCGCGTTTGATGCGGCCCGGATCGATGAACAATGTCAGCCGCGTCATGTCCGGATTCCAAAGCTCCTCGTCGATTTCGAGGAATGGTAATTCCACCGGCTCGCCCGCCGCATTCTGCAAACGGATGTGGTCATAAATGTGCCCGCGGCTCATCGGCGCAGAGAAGTGGACGTAGAACTTCAACAGGTTCTCAGGAAGCAGGTCACCGCTCGGATAGATCTGACTGACGACTGTCGTCGGCCCGGCAGACGAAGGGCGCGGCAATTCGAACGCGGCCGTGATCAATTTGCTCTCGGTTGTGCGCGCTCCCGGCAATTTGTCCGGATAAAAGCTGGCGCGATACTTCACGCCGGGTTCGAGCGGGAATTGCGGCTCGAAGCGAATGAGGTTCGATTCGACGCGATAGCTTCCGAGCATCGGCGGCAGGCCAACATCCGTGAGCAAGTCTCCCTGTTCGACCCGGACGGCGAGCAGGCGTTGCCATTGTGCCGCCGTCCAGTTCGCGTCCCGTAACGCCTTCAACGCGGATGCATTCAGTCCTGAAACATTAACCGTCGTCTTGCTGGAATCGTCGCGATTTGAAATCCAATGGATGGTGTACGCACTCGGCGGCTCCGGGGAAGCCGGAGCCGCCTTTGCGAATTGAAGCGATGAGATCCCAAGCGCGCTCGCGAAAACATTCGCGGTTACCACGCGCCATCGCAGTTGAATCACGGCAGCGGCAGCGATTCGAGATTCAGCGAGCCGCCATCGGCCCGCCGCAGCACGACCGCATTTTTGTCGTCGAGACGGTCGAGTTGATCGATGCCCTTCCAGTCCTCGATCGTTTCGTAGGGCAATCCCTTCTTGTCCGCCACTCTCGCCGTAATGCTCTCGCTGTTTTCGATCATGTCGGTGCTGATCTTCATGATGCCGCGGCTGCTGTTGGCGAGCAGGAGATAATCCTTGCCGCCCTTTTGATACACGATCATGTCGATGGGACGATTGCGATTGCCGAGTTCCGCGATGGTTTTGCCTTTGATTTTCGCGCCGGGTTTCAACTCACCAATCGGGATTTGCACCAGAGGCGTGCAAGTGTAAGCGGCGAGCAGCGACGCTTCGTTGCCGACCTTGAACGGAACGAACGTGCGCACCGGCGAGCGCGTCTCGAACTGCCCGTGCGCACCGTGATAAATCTCCACGCTCGTGCCGTTGGCGATCGTCTTGAACGGAAACGGAATGGCGCGGAACGTCGAAGCAAATTCTTCGTTCGACAAACCGGCGATCAAAACGCGGTCCTGAAAAAATGCGACGTCAGTAATCGATTCCTGGCGCGGATTGCTCCGGCGATTTCCCTGGCCGACCACGCCATCCACCGGCGCATCCGGCAATTCACCGCGCGAGAACTTCACTTTGTCGAGCGACACTACTTCGGCCTGGCCATCGGTCTTCACCCGCACAAGCACGGGGACCGCGTTCGTGCCGCGACCGCGCGAGACCGCGAGATAGACATTGCGGGAAATGGGATTCACGACGAGGTCGTCGATGAGAATCTGGTCCGCGGCGGTGCCGAGCAATGCCGCCACTTTCTGGTTGATGCCCTCGACCTTCAGCGCTTTCTCGCCGGACGCGGCTTTCGTGTCGCCAGTGTCGATGGCCACGACCGCCGCAGCTTTCGCGTCGGCGATGAAGAGAATTCCGTCCGGCCCGAACGCGAGCGGGCCCATGGATTTGAAAGCCGCCTTGCCTTCCTTCATTCCCGCCGTCCAGTTGGCGGCAGTCACCGTACAAGCCAAGCCGAGCGCCAGTAGGGCGCATCCCGTGCGATAAACAATCTGTTTCATAGTTCCTTTCGTGGGGTTGGGTTGAATGCTTTGGGAGCAGACGGAAAGTGTCAACGCCGGGTAACGGGAAAATGTACCGCCGTGGAAAGGAAGCCCAAGCCTCAATACGGTTGCGGCTGAGTAAGATTCTTCCAGCTCTTCACCACGCCGTTTTCGAAGACGACTTCTGCCGCGACGTAGCTGCGGGGAATGTAGTCGTAGTCCAAAGTGGGCGTCGGGTAGGCGTAGCGACCGTGCGGGTAGTAATGGTAATTCCAGTAACGATACTCCTGCCATGTCGTGCCGTGATAGACCCATGTCGTGATGTTTTTGCCGTCGCTGGTCTGGCCGGTCGCGATTTGCGAAGGCTTGCCCCACGCGATGTAAACGGCATCTGCCGTCATGCCCACTTTGATTTGTCCCTGGTCCACGAGCGCGCGTTGCTCCGGCGTGAGCGCGGTGTAAGTGGAGGCGCGTTCTTCACGGCGTTTCTCGATGGTGCTGGTTGCGCAACCAGTCGCGAGCAACGCGAGTAACAGAATTAAGCCAATCCCTTTCACAGTTTTCCCTTCGTTCGCGCGAATATCCGCGACAAACGATTTGAAGTAAAGGTGTGCGGCCTTTAACTTCGCGCCCGTCTGAACGAAAAACGTATGAACTGGCTTTTTTACGCGCTGCTCACCGTCGCGTCATGGGGCGTCTATGGCGTGATGCTCCACCAAGGGCAAATGGGAATGGCCGACAAGGACAATGGCCGCTACATGGCGTTCCTCTATGTAGGCGTGGCTTATTTTCTCGTCGCGATTCTCGGTCCGATCATCGTGTTGAAGGCGAACGGCGGGCGGCTGGACTTCTGGAATTATCCGGCGAAGGGCCTTTGGTGGTCGCTCATCGCCGGCGTATTCGGCGCGGTGGGCGCGTTCGGCGTGTTGCTGGCGTTCGGCGCCAAGGGAACTCCGGCAGTCGTGATGTCCATCGTCTTTGCGGGCGCGCCGGTGGTGAATGCGATTTACTCGCTGATTCAACATCCGCCTGCGGGTGGCTGGGGCAGCATCAAGCCGCAATTTTATCTTGGCATTCTGCTCGCGGCCGTGGGCGGCTGTCTCGTGACCTTCTTCAAGCCAGCGCCAGCTCCGGCGAAGACACCGACGGCGGCGCAGGCATCGGCAGCAAAAACGCCCGTGCGCTGATGCCACCCGTCCACGCGTTTCCCAAGCGGCTCGGCATTGGCAACAGCCAGTTCCAGCAATTGCGCACGCTGCTCGCCAGCGTCATGGGCAGCAATCCTTTCTACACCAAGAAGTTCGACGCGGCGCACGTGAATTACAAAACGCGCGACCTCGGTGATTTCCGTGACAACGTCCCATTCACGACAAAGGCGGAAATCATCGCTGACCAGCAGGCCAATCCGCCCTTCGGCACGAACCTCACTTTCCCGCTTGATCGCTACACGCGGCTCTCTCAGACGAGCGGAACGAGCGGCACACCGCTGCGCTGGATCGATACGCCAGAGAGTTGGGAGTGGATGTTGCGCAACTGGGAGCAGGTCTATCACGCCGCTGGCGTAGGGCGCGGTGACCGCATCTTCTTCGCGTTTTCGTTCGGGCCATTTCTCGGTTTCTGGACGGCGTTTGAAGCGGGTTCACGCGTCGGTGCTCTTTGCCTTCCGGGCGCGAACATGAGCAGCGCGGCGCGGGTGCGCGCCATTTTCGATTATCAGGCGAATGTGCTTTGCTGCACGCCGACATATGCGGTGCGACTGGCGGAAGTGGCTGCGGCGGAAAAAATCGACCTCAATCAATCGCCGGTGAAACTCATCATCGTTGCGGGCGAACCGGGCGGGAGCATTCCCGCCACGCGCGAACGTCTCGCCCAACTCTGGCCCGGCGCGCGCGTGTTCGATCATCATGGCATGACGGAAGTCGGTCCGGTGAGCTACGAATGTCCCGACCGTCCCGGCGTGCTGCATGTGAACGAGACCGGCTACATCGTCGAAGTGGTTCATCCTCAAACCGGGCAGCCGGTGCAATACGGCAGCGAGACGGGCGAACTCGTTCTGACGACCTTGGGCCGCGTCGGCTCGCCGGTCATCCGCTATCGCACGGGAGATTTGGTGAAGCCGGGCCACGACGGGCTTTGCGAGTGTGGGCGCTACGATCTCACGCTGGAAGGTGGCATCCTTGGGCGCGTGGATGATATGGTTATCGTGCGCGGGGTAAACATTTATCCCAGCGCCGTCGAGCAGATCATCAGCAGTTGCGCGGCGGTCAACGAGTATCGCGTGCGCATTCTGACGAACAATGCCTTGCCGGAAATTGAAGTGGACGTGGAAGTGACGGGCGCGGATTCGGCGACTGTGATTCAACGACTGCAAGGCGAGTTTGAGCAGGCGTTTCGTTTGCGGGTGCCGGTCTTTGTCGTGCCGTCGGGAAGCTTGCCGCGTTCAGAAATAAAGAGTAGTCATTTTGTCAGTGGTTAAGCCGTTCGGCCATGAGCGATTTGCAACCAGACGAGATTCCGCCAACGCAGCCAGCCTCCGCAGGTAGCCCGCCGCGACCGCCAAAGAAAACGGCACGCGGTTTGGAGGATGAGTCGCCCGAAGGCCGGTCGATAGAATTTCCGGATCCGATCCTGTTGAAGGACTTGGCTTCAGCACTTGGACAGAAACTGGTCAGGGTTGTCGCAGACCTGATGTAGTTGGGTCAAATGAAGTTCACCAACGATCCGGTGGAGTTTGCTCTCGCCGCGAAGGTCGCAAAAAAGTACGGCTTCATCGCGAAACGTTCCTGACGGTTTTCGTTTTCCGGAGATTGCAAATCTCCTGTGTCACTTCAACTCACGGCACGTTGTCATTTCGACACGCCTCCATGTCTGACAACGCAATTTCCAGCGAGATCACGCCCGTGATCCGTGGCATTCGCAATGCGCAATACTCTCGGAACAATTAACGAAAGGATTTTTATGACACTTGCACGTTGGCAAAGACCTGAAATGAACGTCTGGTCGCCGTTCCGGCACCTATCGACGCTACGGGATGAAATCGACCGCTTGTTCGATTCGCCGTTGAACGCGTTGACCACTAACTCCCAACAGTTCCTCAGCGGATGGCTTCCGGCCATCGATCTTCATGAAGACCGAGACCATCTCGTGTTGAAGGCCGAACTTCCAGGCATGAAGAAGGAAGACATCGACATCTCGCTGCACGGTGACGTGCTGACGCTTTCCGGCGAACGGAAGGAGGAAGAGATGTTCGACAAGGCCGAGGCCTGCCGCAACGAGCGGTTTCTCGGAAAATTCCAGCGCTCGTTCACGCTGCCGGTCGCAGTGGATGCGAGCAAGGTGCAGGCGAGTTACAAGGACGGCATCCTGACCGTCACCTTGCCGAAGGCTGAAGAAGCGAAGCCGAAACACATCGAAGTAAAAATCAGTTAACCCGCTCAGGGGCCGGCGTGCTGTCCTGGCGCGCCGCGCCCACGAGCACATTGGAGAAAATTTATGAATACAGTCGCAGAAAAACCGAACAGGGCCGCCGCCGTAGCGGAACAACCCTTCGTCGCGCCTGAGGTCAACATCCATGAGACGAGGGACGGTTACGTCCTTCAGGCCGAGATGCCGGGCGTGGGCAAAGATGGGCTGGAAGTTACACTCGAAGGAAACACACTCACCTTCATCGGTCGGCGTCACGAGCAGTCGAAGCCGGGCAACGTCCTCTATTGTGAGTCACGCGGAAGCAATTACCGCCGTGTGTTCGAATTGGATCCGGCGATCGACGCGAACAAGATCAGCGCCGAAATGCGCCAGGGCGTGTTGACGCTCACGCTACCCAAAGCGGAACGCGTCAAGCCGCGCAAGATTGAGATCAAATAAGCAACAGTGAATTGATGACCCGCGGTTCGGAGATTCGAGCCGCGGGTTTTTGACAAGCTGGCTCCCAAACACGGAGGAACCTGCCGGCCCCATCGGAGGACTTACCGCAAAGGGCACGTTCCCGGCGCGGTCAATCTGCCTTACGACCAAATGGCCGACGTTCGACGGGCTGCGTAAAGACGCGCCGACCAGCTCCGGTTTGAAGCTGATCGGCGTCAGTTCATTGTTCAACGCGCACGTCAGTTTCCGAACGCGACGCGCCTGAGTTTTTTTATTTGCGGTTGTCTTCCAGGATGGTCCCGTCCGGGGCAATCTTCAGTCGGGTGTTTTTCCCGCCTTGCTCGAACTCTACCGCATAACGGACGGTGCCGTCCTTCAACTCCTGCTTGATCGACTTCACGTTCGCATCACCGCCGTTGGCGTTGATGGTTTTTTGGACCGCGTTGGGCAACTGGTTGAACGACACGGCTGGCGCGTCGCGATCCGTGATTTTCTCGCGGACCCGCTCGCCGGCATCGCGCACGCGTTCTCCCGCGTCACGGACCCGTGTGCCGATGGCTTCGGCTGTCCCGATCATCTTGCTGTCCCTCAGCAAGGCCCCATTCTCCGCAATCTGGAGATGGCGGTTCAGGCCTTCCTGCCGGATTTCAACGTTGTAAACGACTTTGCCTTCCTTTGTTTTTACATCCACGTCGGCGATCTCGGCGTCTCCAACCATTCCTTTCACGGTGTCCTGAATCGGCTTCGGCGTTTCAGAAAGTTGCATCCCCAGATAACTGGCGCGCGCCTGTTTGTTCATGACGAGGGAACCGTCGCTCGCGATGTGAATGCGGCTATTGGGTCCTTTGTCCTGGAACTCGACTTCGTAAACGGTCTGGCCATTCCACGTTTCCTTGTCGATGTCGGCCACGATGCGACCGGCCCGCTGCTCTTCCAGCGTCTTCTGCACCGGCACGGGTAGCGCGTTGATCGTTGCGGATGTGGTTACGTCGGCAAAGCCACGATTCTCAGTAACAATAGAACCGTCCGCGGCGAACTTGACGCGCCGATTGATGCCCTCGCGTTTGAATTCCGCTTCATAGACGGTCGTGCCGTCCCTGGTTTCTCGCTCCACCTCCTGAACCGTTTCGCCTTTGCTTTGTTCTCGAATCGCCTTCTGCACAGTCTCTGGAACCTGGGCGAGCGGAACTCTATCGGCCTTCGCTTGAATGCCGCCCGTCACTAAAACAGCACATGCCGCAGTGAGTGGCAGTAAACGTTTTTTCATATGAACCCTTTCTCTTTGAGGCCGCGCGCGCGGACGTCCTCGGCGCAGCGACGGGAAGAAAGCGCAGCCAACGTACCAGTACCAGCAGGGTGCATTTGCGGCTGGCACCGGGCAATTAACGCCCGTGTCGTTTCAATCTGCCTGATTCCACCCTGCCGCAACGTGCATTCTGAACGCAGCCCGCGCGGTTTCTCACATCGACACAGCCGGAGCCAGAGGATAGATCGAACGCATGAAACGACACTCGAGCGTTCGCGCCATTGCTGCCCTGCTTCTCGGTGCGTTTCCGATCGTCGCAAACGCCAATTGGCCCCAGTTTCGCGGCCCGCAGGCGAATGGCGCGGACACCAACACGCGCACACCGACGCGATGGGACGTTGATGCCGGTCAGAACGTCCGCTGGCGAACGCCCATTCCGGGACTCGCGCACGCCTCGCCCATTGTTTGGAGCAATCATGTTTACGTGGCGACCGCCGTCCGCCCCGGCAAGGCAGACCTGAAGGTTGGATTGTATGGCGACATCGCTTCGGCGAACGATCAAACGGTCCATCAATGGCGGTTGTTCGCGATTGAAAAGGGCACGGGCAGGATTCTATGGGACAAACTCGGCCACGAAGCGATGCCGCGCGTGAAGCGCCACACCAAAGCCAGTCACTGCAATTCAACGCCCGCCACGGACGGACGGCACATCGTCGCGATTCTCGGCTCCGAAGGATTGTTCTGCTTCGACATGAACGGCGATCTGGTGTGGAAGAAAGATCTCGGCCCGATGGACTCCGGATATTTTCAGGTGAAGAGCGCGCAATGGGGCTTCGCCAGTTCACCGGTCATTCACGAAGGGAAAGTCGTCGTCCTTTGCGATGTGCAGACCAATTCATTCCTTGCGGTGTTTGACCTCGCGAATGGGAAGGAACTCTGGCGCACGCCACGCAAAGACGTTCCGACCTGGAGCACACCAACGGTCGTGAACGTCGGCGGACAGACGCATGTGCTGATCAACGGCTGGCATCACACCGGCGCTTATGACTTTGCGACCGGCAAAGAAATCTAGCGGCTCGACGGCGGCGGCGATATTCCGGTGCCTACGCCCGTCGTGGCGCATGGCTTCGCTTATTTCACCAGCGGTCACGGACGGTTCCGCCCCATGCGCGCGATTCGTCTGGAGGCGAAAGGGGAAATCACACCGCCCGATCCCGGCGCCACCAACGCGGCCATCGCGTGGGCGCACGCGCGGCAAGGGACCTACATGCAAACACCCATCGTCGTCGGTGATCGCGTTTACGCCTGCCTGGACAACGGCGTGCTGGTCTGCTTCGACGCCAGGACGGGAGCGATTCTTTACAACGAACGAATCGGGAGCGGCGGCGAGGGCTTCACCGCATCGCCTGTATCCGATGGAAGGAACCTCTATTTCTCCAGCGAGACCGGCAACGTGTACGTGATTCCCGCCACCGCGAAGTTCTCTGTCATCGCCACGAACAAGCTGGGCGAAACCTGCATGGCCACGCCCGCCGTTTCAGACGGCATGCTGTTTTTCAGAACGCGCGAGCATTTGATCGCGATCGGAGCGTCATCAAAGGCCGATTGAATCACCATCCCGGATCGGCCCGCACGTTCACCTTCAATCCTTTCGGCCCGACGATGTAAATCGGACTCTCGCCGAACGGAAACGGGTTCGCCCCCGTGCGCTGCCGGTTGAAGGTCACGACGCGCTTCGTCCCAAACACATCGTATTGCGCCAGCCCGCGCTCGGTGTTGTTGATGCGTGCGTAAGCAAAAGGCTTGTTCGCCCACGCCACGATCGTGTCTTCGCCTTTCGCGTCGTCGGTGAACACGCAGGCAAACACATCGGGACCGAAAGCGTCATTGCGCACCCAGCGTTTGCCTTCGAGCATTCGTGTCATGACAGCGTGCGCGTAGTAGCTGTATTTCGGTGTGAAGTCGGCGCGCATCAGGCCGACCATTTCGGCGGCGTCGAATTGCTGCTCGCCACCATCTTTGAGTGTCCACCAAAACACCTTCTCGATCTTCCGCGACGCGATGGCCTGCACGTAAAAGCGCACCAGCAAATCCGCCGAGCGCAACTCTGGCACCCCATACGGATGAATGTGCGTGTTGAAACATATCTCTGTGACCCACAATGGCTTCGGTGCGCCGAACTTCTTCATCGCACTGATGAGTTCGTCCGTCTGCGCGAGAAAACTCTGGTGGGCGAGCGAGTAATTCGTCGTGAGCTGCGGGTTGAATCGCTTGATGTATTGGTCCATCACCCACCAGTCGAACGTGTCCTCGGGCGCGTTCGGGTTCCGATACGGATGGAAGCACACAATGTCGAACGCGTCATTCGGGACGCGCTGCATCACGTTGCTGGCCCAGAGCACGTCGCAGAAGGCCATGTTCATCGCGA
>JGI10216J12902_114959781_pt1 | contig 31557 bp, 28 predicted proteins | sample KanNatreferecore_FD_12902 | JGI IMG/M metagenome (IMG submission 12902)
GGTTGAAGTCCGTAGGGATGTGTTGGCGAGGGCGCCAAACACTGCGTCCAGGGCGGCGCGGTCCCCAATTCGATTGGTTTTGGAATAAGGAAAACCACCAAGACCCCAAGAGCACGAAGGTTGAAGCAAGGGAACCGGAACCGCCCCCCGGTTCCGGTGAAGAAATGGTGCAGTCCTGGTTTTGGAATATGGAAAACATGAAGGAGCGACAAACCTGAAGAATAGGATGCTGGAATCCAGCCGTTCGGCGGGACGCCGAACGATGCACCTGGGACGGGCGCGCTCCCCTGTTCGTTTTCGTTTCATGAGTGAATCATGCGGCAAGTTGTGATGAGTCGGGCGCGGTTTCGAGGGCCCGTGATTTCACGGCGGTGTTGAGCGGCAATGCGGCGCACTGGCGTCGGATTTGGGAACGAACGGTCGCGGCCAGGCAGAAGAGAGACTCGGTGGAGAGGCAATCGAGGTTCCTTTTGGCCAGGACGCTTTCAATGCGATTGAGGTGCTGAGCGAGCCGCGCCAGCTCCTCCTCGTGCGACGCGAGAATCCGTTCGTGGAGCGCCTCCAGTTCGACACTCTTCAATTCAACGATCTCATTTTCAAACTGGCGGTTCCATTCAACGAGCGTGCGCTTGGAGACGTGGATTTCGGCGGCAATGCGAGACAGACTCCAGCCCTGCACCCGCAGCTCAATGAAACGATGATGAGTTTCCTGATCTTTCATGGCGCAACAGTAACCAGAAGGGTAAGACAAACATGGGGGGAGGGTCAGCGTTGTGACACGAGGCATTATCGGCGAGGGCTTCGGTCTCGACCACCAAGTTTTGTATTTTGAATTGATGCAACCGGCTCCATTTGATGAGCGTAGGTTTTGAGACTTTCAACTCCACTGCAATGCGGGCGAAGCTCCAGCCCTGAGAACGCAAAAGAACAGATCATTGTTTGATTTCTGTGTCTTGCATGCGCCCAGTATACCGATCTTTTTTGGAGCGCCGGTTCCGTCCGAGAGCATAAAACGAATTGAAACGCATCTGGCCGCAAGCTGCTACACTCCAGCCGCACGGCGACACATGGTGAACACTGAAAAATTTTCTTGACGCATCTTGAAGCGCCAAGCCGCAGCTTCCGAAGCTTCCGCCAAGATGCCTTTCGGCAGTGAAGAATTTACTCCGGAGCGCTGACTCGAATCCCGCGCGGGCTGGCTCGAGGGCGAGGATAGACGCGAGCCATGGGAGAGCTCCAGCCTTGGCGTATCCAACCAAATCGGGCAAGAACCAATGGACAGGTTATGGGCTGGTGTCTCCGCTCACGCGAATACCCCGGGGACTAGAGATACTTCCGGCCAACTCATGTGCGCCGATGTCCCATGCAATCCCTTGCGGACGGCGTACGCCGAAGCAATCCGCAGCGATATTTTCGCGATAGAGCGATTCGTAATAAGCGAACACGTTAGTGGCAAGAGCCGATGCAGACAGCCCTGCGTCGTGACATGGACTCGTTGGCAACAGATGGAAATCCGTGAGACTCACAAAGCCGGGATTGGCCGGGATTGAATTTTGATCACGTCCTGTCGCAGCTTGCCATCCGATCAGGCTGTTGTAGGTGACACCACTCAACTTCGCGGAAAAACCGGCAAGACCATCCTTCGAATACACGTTGTTCCGAAACTCGCCTGCGGGAGTACCGGGCATGTCGTAGGCGAAGGTCGTAATTTGAAGGATATTGTTTACCGACCGCAGGTTGAGGTTGTAAGCGCAGTAAATGCCCCCGCGTGAATTGACAACAGTGTTGTTGATCAAGTGGAGATTGCGGCTGCCACTTATGGCCCACGCATAATTCGTGGCCCGATAAACCAGGTTGCCAATGAAATAGGAGTTGGTGCCATTGATGGGAGTACTGTCTCCACCAATGTAAAAACCAAAACTGCAATTCGAGATTGTATTCCCAATAAACCAGACACGTTCAGGCGCGTACTGGAACCCAAGACCAGCTCCAGGGGAAGAATTCCCAACCCAATGATCATGAACGACGTTCTGCGAAAATACCACATCGCTGGCTTGCTTACTCCAGCCGCCCGCCTGCTTGTTGTGATGCATGTGATTGCGTGCGACGTAAATGTGGTGGGTGTTCGTGGCAACGAGCAACACACTGCCGCCGTTGATTTGAATTCCATCGCCTGAGTTGTAGGCCAGCGTATTGTCGATTACCCAAACATTCGTAGCGCCGTTCACAACAACACCGTGACGATCCTGATCGAATGTCGAATTAACATTTCCATTATGATGAATGTTGTTATTCCAAAGCACGATATCGCCGTGCGGCTTTGTGAAACTAAATTGGGCCACCCCAACACCGCCCCACCCAAGATTTCCGCTGACTTCACAGTGACGCAACGCGACTCGGTGCGATTCAACATCGAAGAAGAAGAAGCCTCCGAAACCGCCGCTCGTATCACCGTCCACATCGAGAATGCGCAGATACTCAAAGATGACATCATTGCCGCCGAAGTAGATGTCACCGCGTATGGCTGGAGGGCTGTTCGAGTCGTATCCCCGAATGTAAATCGGCGCGGATGGTGTGCCAGAAATGCGCCACGTGATATCACCTCTGCCGTAGGTATTGCTAATGACCACGACGGAGCCCGGTGGGATATTGGCCGGCACACTGGCACGCGGCGTGGCGGGCGTGCCATTGGTGTTGTTCCCTGCATCATTGCCGGTGGCCCCGTTTACAAAGTAGAAGCCATAGACCTGCGAAGTCCACGGCTGTGGAAGTGGGGGTGCCTGATTTGTCAGCCCAAAAGGAGGAGGCGGGACGCCCAGGGGCATCGCGGCTGATGCGGGGTGAAACGCGGTCAAAAGGGCGCTAACAGCTATGACGAACGTTGTTCTTACCTGTGTATGCCGCCATTTTTTCAGTAACCTGCTCATGCCCTAATCTTCCACGTTTTTCGCATCGGCTCACGAGATGACGCAAATCTCGCGCCAACCGTGCCCCTCTGCGATCTCCGGCAGACGAGAGTTGAGCGGCGCGAACCAATGCCACGATTTGAGTCAGTCAGAGAAGAACGTGTTACCAGACTTCTCTTATCCCGCGCGCCTCTGCCGAAGCGGCGAGATTTCCGAGTAAACCTTCTCCAACGAACCCATAATCTTTTCCCTCGACAGCCGCGTGACGAACATCTCGCGGGCGGCAGTTGCAAGCCGCAATCGATCATTCGGGCTTCGAAGCAAGCGCAGCAAGGCACCCGACAATTGATCTGACTTCTTCGGCTCCACGAATAACGCCGATGTTTCATCGACAAAAAACTCCGGAACCGCTCCCACCGGCGTAGTTACAATGGCGACCCCCGCCGCGGCTGCTTCCACAAGCACGAGCGGAAAATTCTCGAAGTGGCTAGGGAGAACGAGGATGGAGGCTTTTTCAAAAAGTTTCGTCTTTTCCTCATCGCTTACGCCCGGAGTCAGCCTTGTGAAATCATGCAACGAGCGATTCGCAATGTACTCACGGGCTTCCCGCAAGACGCCGGGCTCACGTTCCGCGCCGACAATCTCCAGACTGAAGTCAGCACCTGCTCGGGCCATCAAGTCAGCCGCGCCGAGCAACTCCATAACTCCCTTGGCCCGCCCCATGACACCGAGTGCCAGAATCGTGTTTCCAGGACGTTCGACCGACATTTGAAGCGCACGCCGTTCGAACTGCGGTTCGATCGGATTGTTCACGACGAAAAGCTTCGTGCCTGGAAGCGGAATGTGTTTCTGCACCTCCTCGCTCCACCAATGACTCGCGAGAACCAAACCATTCAACCTCCTGAGTTCGCGGTGAGCGAGATTCCGCCGCCAGGCCGGCAAACGCTTCCAATTCTCGATGAATGCGCCGTCGTGAAAGTGCGCGAGCGTTTTCACGCCGAATATGCGCGCCACTTTCATGAACGCGAGCCCCTTCTCCATCGCCCAGCCGGAACTGATCGCGTAATGAGCAATCTTCGGACGACGGCGAATGACGCAGGCAAACCAGCGCACGAACTGGCGAATGAAATAGAACAGGTTCACCACATTGAACATCGCCTGGCGATTGTTGCCAACGTTCCTCGTGGCATCCACGGACGTGAACGAGTAGCGGCCTGCCAGTCCGTGGACAAAGGCGCGGTTCACGGTCGAAACGGATTCCGCCGGATCCTCTGACATCGGGCCAATGAGAATCAGCGGAAGTTCCCGGCCGACATTCGCCGCTTCGTTCGACCTTCCATTCATCTGCGGTTCTGGAGAAACAGCCTGCATTATTTCACCTATCGGACGCTCAGAGCCGTTGGTCGAGGCTCTTGGTACTGGCCATGTGATGAAACTCCGGCAGCACCTTTTGAATCGCAGCGACAAGTTCTTCTTTGCGTACTGGGATTTCCGCCGAATCGATACGCACCTCGACCCATTCGAGGAAAGCCGTGAGAACGCCCGGCGGCGCCGGGACGTAAGGCACACCGGCCAATTCCTTCATACCTACTTCCACACTCCGCTCGCCTTCGCCGACAAATTCCTCATAGGGCTTCTCGCCGCTCGTATCCAACGGCGTGAGCAACAGTGGATAATATTCGCTGCCCTCGCCTGACTTCGCGGCGCGGCGAGCGGCTGGTTCATCATCGAAGAAGCGGGGCGCGTAGCCGAACCACTGCAGCACCTTCACCGCCAAGTCAGACAGAAGCAGCAAGTCCCTGCTGGCATCGAGGCGGGGCACGAGAAGATGAGCATCGGGCGCGAGGAACGCCGCCAACACGCAAATCTGTCCAGCTTCTTCCAGCGAAACAAAGTAGCGGCGCGTGTCGCGAGGAGTGGCCAGCGGCTGGCCTTTCGCGAGGCGCATCAGCCAGCCTTGTAACAGGCTGCCGTCGGAGAATGCGACATTTGCAAACCGCGCCGAGCTGACCTTCACGTTTCGGTGATGGAGCACTTCATCCGAAAAAATCACGTGCTCCATCAAGCGTTTGGAAGCGCCCATCAGGTTCACCGGATTCGCCGCCTTGTCGGTCGAAACACAGAAGTAACGACGAACGTCGCCGCGCTGCGTCAGCCATTTCAGGAGCCTGGCCGGCTTCACAACATTCGTGTCCAGCATCTGGAGAATCGAATAGGCGTCTTTTTCCGAACGTACGTGTTTCAAGGCCGCGAAGTTCAGCACGAAATCGTAAGGCGCTTCGTGCTGGAGGAAACGCTGCATGACAGGACTGCCGAAGTTCATCGGCAACGTGCGCAAATCGGGAAGCTCATTTGCTTCGAACGAACTGCGAAAATCGCGTACTAGTTCCGCGAGCCCATTCTCGTTTTGATCCAGCACGTGCAATGCGGCGGGCGAGAATTGCACCAGCGTGCGCACTGTCGCGGCGCCGATACTGCCCGCGCCACCGATGACGAGAATTCTCCGGCCTTCGATTTCCGCCCGGAGCTGCTCGGAAAAACGACCGAGATCCTCCTGAAACAGTGCCTGGTCGCGGCCTGTCGCCAATGCAGCGAGTTCCTTCATCCCGCTCCCGACGAGCTGCGCGGAGGCGCTTCTGACGTGCTGCTTCATGCGATTACCGATTGGCGAGTGCGACCGCAACAGGGGGCACCGGAGTTTCGTCCCACGCCGCACGCAACGCCTGCTGCAACGAAACGCGCGGAGTGAAGCCGCACACGCGCGCCACTTTACTCCCGTTGCCGACAACGACGGGCGCGTCATTCACGCGCTTCAATGATTCATCTTCAACGACGCGAATCGGCCGCGGCGCGAACGACAGCAACGTTTCGATAACGTGGCGAATCGAGCACGGCTCGCCCGAGCAGACGTTGAACACTTCGCCCCATCGTTCGCGCTGGAGCAGCTTCACGTAGGCATCCACCGCGTCTTCGATCCCGATGAAGTCACGCTGCGCGTCCGCGTTGCCAACGCTGATGGTTGAATCACCGTTCGCCAACGCAGCCTTCGCTCTTTGGGAAATGGCGCCCGCGACCAGGTTCGTGGGCATTCCGGCACCGATAAGATTGAACGGGCGCGCCACAACTACTTTGGCTCCCGCATTCCGCGCGTAATCCAAAGCGGCCATCGTCATCGCGTGTTTGCTCAAGCCATACGCGCCAACCGGCCGGCATTCATGTTCTTCGGAAAGCGGCATGTGGTCCGCGGGCCAGATGCCATATTCGGCAGCGGAGCCAACGAGCAACACGGCGGCGCTGGGAGCCTCCGCCTTCACTGCTTCCAGCAGATTCACTGCACTGAGCAAGTTGACGCGGTAAATGTCCGGCGTGCCGCCACGCACCAAACCGGCGAGATTGAAAATCCAGTCAGGCTGTGATCGTTGAACGAGGCTGAGGACTTGGCGTGCATCCGTCAGGTCGGCCGCAGAGTATGAATCGAGGCCCAACGACGCGGCGCTTACGTCCACCGTGTCACTGCCGACCAGTGAAACGTTTTTGTCCAGCCTGAGCCGGCGAATGAGATGGCGCGCGGTGAAGCCGCGAGCACCTGTAACGAGCACTTTCACGTTCAACTCTTCGGCACAGCAAGGAAGCGCCCGGGATCAGCATCAAAGTCCGCGCTGGCTTCCTGGTAGTCATCGAAGCGCCCGATGTCCTTCCAGTAGCAGGTCGGGCGATAGCACATCACGCGGTGCCCGGCCTTGTGCATCGCGAGCATGAGTGAAGGCATGTCGAACTTCCCAGTGCGCGGAATGAAATCGAGGCACTTCCGCGAGAGCGCGTTGATGCCCATGCTCACTTCGTAAGGAATGGTTGGCTTCTCGACGTAGTCGTTAAGCATGCCGTCGCCATTGGTATGAATGACGCCGTAGTCGATGCGGACTTCGCGGCGCTGGAGGGAAATGGTGCCGAACGCCTGCTTCTCGCGATGAAAGTGAAGCAGCTCGCGAAAATTCAACGTTGTGAGCAAATCGCCGTTCATGACGAGGAAGTCGTTTTCCAAATCCGGAATGAGCCGCAACGGACCGGCGGTACCGAGTGGTTCATCTTCGATCAAATGTTTGATCTCCATGCCGAATTTCGAGCCATCTCCCACCTGCGCCTGAAAAATCGGCGCCATGTGACCCAGCGTCAGCACCACCCGCTTGAAGCCAGCTTGCGCCAGTTGCTTCAGGACCACTTCGAGAATCGGCACATCACCGAGCGGCAGCAACGGCTTTGGGATCGTCATGGTGAACGGCTTGAGACGCGTCCCTTTTCCACCAGCAAGAATGACAGCCATCATAAGGTCAGAAGACAGAGAACAGAGGGCAGAAGACCGACGACCGAGGACTGAAGTGAAAAGATATTACGCTCTACTCAACGTTGCGGGCTGAAAGGCAACGCTCTTTCCAGCCGCCCGGATCTGAACGGCCTCGCGATAAACGGCCAAGGTCTTTTCGGCAAGACGAGCGCACGAGAATTCCTCCAATACCCAGGCCCTCGCGGACCGGGACATCGACTCGCGAAGTGATTTGTCGTTGAGAAGGCAACCAATCCGATCCGCCATCGCGGCCTCGTCATTCAACTCAACGATGAAGCCTGCGCGGCCATCCGGCACAATGTAAGCGTTGTCCGCCACGTTCGTCGCCACCACGGGGACACCACTGGCCATGGCCTCCAATGCCACGTTCGGGGTGCCTTCAAACAGCGACGGCAAAGCAGTGATGTCGCAGACGTTGTAGAATCGCTCCACGTCCTTGCGGTTGCCGGCAAAGATGCAGTGTTCGCGCAGGTTCAAATCATCGATCGTCTTCTGAATCCGTTGCTTGAACTCCACGGAGTTGCTGCCGCCTTTGTAAAGTTCATCGCCCACCAGCAGCAAACGGAAGCGCACGCCCAAATCCAGAACCTTGCGCGCAGCTTTCAGCAACAAGGGATGATTCTTCTGCGGCTTAAAACTGGCGAACATGCCGATGACCAATTCGTGAGGCTGAATCCCAAGCTCCGCTCGCAGTTGAGATTGAGGACGAGGCTGAAAGCGGTCCGTGTCCACGCCGTTGTGCACGACGCGATAAATTGAGAGCGGCTGGTTCAGTGCGCGACTATTGAAGGCTGCGCCGGCCCTTGAGTTGGCAATCGTCATGTCGTTGCACCAGCGGGTGAGGCGAAAAGCGATCGCTTCCTTTCTCTTCAAGACATAATCAGTGTTTCGTTCCGTATCAATCACCACGGGACGGCGGGCCAACCTCCCGGCCAATCGGGCAGCGATGGTCGCGTCAAAAAGATAGCTGTGCACAATGTCGGCGCGTACTTGGCGAAGAAACCGGGCCAGGCGGAACACGACGGAGAAATCGAATCGAGCGCGGCGCAAAATGAATTTGAAACGCTCCTGCCTGTTCTTCAACGAATCAGCCAGTGGCACATAATCAGCCAGCGAAACGACATGCACCTGGCAGTGATTCTCGTTCATGCTGTTGGCCAGCTCAACCACCTGCCGTTGTGCGCCACCGAATTCCAGGTCACTGATGACCACGACAGCCACAAGAGGTGACCGGGGCTGCTGGAGAGAATTACTCATGATTTCCCAGGTTTGCGCCCGATGACACAAACTCCCGATCCGATCGGAGGCAAAATTGATTTTGTGATCGCGCCGAGCGAATAACAGACTTTCGTGAAGCCAAGCTTCTGATAAATGCCGCAAAAGGCCGGCGCCGCACTGCAATACACCGTTTCGAGCCCCAAACGTTTCATCATATCGCTGAGCGTTCGGGTCGAGAAATGACACCAGTGAGAAGTAGGATCCAAAGTCTTACCGCGCGAAAACCATTCCTGAGGCTGGTAAACATTCGGCACATCAATGAGCAAAACGCCGCCAGGCTTGAGCAGGCGGACCATCTCCCGTCCTGCTTCCAGCGGCGTCTGGATATGCTCAAACACCTGGTAACTGATGATAGCATCGAATTGATTGACATGGTCCGCGTAGAACTTCTTCAGCGATCCTGTTTTCAATGCATCAAAACTCCAATGGCGGTTTGCCGCTTCCACGAGTCCACGGTTCAAATCGAAACCGATGGCCGACCAGCCTTCCTGAATCGCTGCCTGCACCATTCCCCCTGCTCCACATCCGAAATCGAGCAGGTTCCGGCCAGGCGAAAGCCGTGACAACAGACGTAAAAGGAACCGGCCTTCACGATCCATTTTTTTCAGCCCCTCCGGACGAAAATGCCTGTCCAATGCCCCGCGGTGCTCGACTTCGTCCAGATAAGTGGTGGGCTGAGGATTCGTATAGATCATTCCGCACTCGACGCAACGGGTCACCTGGTGCTTTTCAGGTCCGTAATGGGATGGCGCCATAGTGTAAGGAAGCCATCTCATGCTGCGGCACAATGGACAGGGCACTTCGACCCATTCCGCAGCGCGCGACGCGGCCTTTGGCTCTTCAATTGCGGCTGTTTTCATGACGCAAGGCCCTCCATGCACCGACCAGTTCCCGGGCGAACAACGGCATCACGGTTTCCGGACGGTGATTTTCAAGATAGTAACCGCGCGCATTGCGCGACTTCTCCCCCCATGACTGTGAAGCGGCTGCCAATTCTGATATTCCTTTCACCAAGGTCGGGATATCGGCACCGTAGGTTCCAAGGTTCAGGCGCTGAATGAGACCGTCCGGATCGAACGAGGTAACAACTGGCCGACCGTAACTCCACGCTTCAAGAAAAGTGTTTGGAAACCCTTCGTACGATGAGGTGCAGCAGAGACACATCGCGCGACGATAAAGATCCGGCATGTCCGCGCGCGCGACGGTCCCGCGCCAGATAACATTCGGCAATTTACCGGCGCGCTCGCGCAAGCCGCGGCCGTAGTCGCTGTCTGCGTTGGCGACACCGAGTTCGAAGATGAGCTGCGGAAGTTGTTCGGCAACGTCGAGCAGCCATTCCAAACGCTTCATGGGCGCGGCGCGGCCAACCCAGGCAATGCGATTGGGATCGGGTGCGGGAACTTTGCGAAACTCTTCTTCCGAAGGTCCCGGACAGGGCATCGGCAACTGCACCGCGGGACGGCGAAACCCATTTTCGAGTGTCGTCTTCTGACGCTGCGTTTGAACGAGGATCTTGTGGGCGCCAATAACGCCGCGGCGGTAAAGGAAGCGCTCGTACGCTTTGTGCATTACCGGAAGCTTTGGATCGCACGCCACGTCTGATGCAATCGAGTAAACGAAGGCGCGACGGTTTGCCTTGCACCAATCGGCGACCAGGCCAGTCACGTACTCCGCGGAGTTGTGATAGTAAATATCCGCGTTTGCCTTCCGCATCGCTTTGTAGAGGCCGGTCAACCGCGGATGAAAAAAACGCAAGCCAGGAAGTCCCTCCTCGTTCCGGCAAATCGAAATGATTCTCACGCCGTCGATGGCGCTCTCTTTCGGCTGTCCCTCGTCCCATGTCAGCAACGTGGTTGGGTAGCCGTTAGCTGCGAGCCAGCGCGCCGTGAATGTCGTCTGATGCTCCGCGCCGCCCACATGGCCACGCTTGCCGCCTGTCATTGTCCCGTAGGCATTGTGCGCAATGATGCAGACGCCCGGTTTCTCCGAACTAGAATGAACTGCGTGTTCGCCGTTCAACTTCATGCGCGGACCAGCGTAAAGAATTCTTTCGAAGCCGTGAGGTTCCCTTCAGGCAGCGAACGCAGGAACGCAGCGACCTTGTCCGGGACAAAGCGGAAGTCCCGCGTGGTCGCTGGATTGAAATTCAGAAACACGCGGCCGTTCGGATTCAGACGACTGCGGCAATCATTGAGGAAGAACTTCCATTCGTCGGGTCCCCAGACGTTTTCCGTCGAATGCAGATCGAAGCAGACGGAAAACGCGGTGATGAGATCGAATGGCTTCCCGAAATCCGGCAGCGGCTGAAACTTTTCGACGCGGTTTGCAACGCGCGGGATGCCGAGCAACTGCACGCTGTCATTGTAGAGGGGGTTGTCCGGCAGGTCCAAACCGATCACGTCATGGCCGCTGCGCTTCGCCACGTAGAGGAAGTAGCCGGAGCCGCAGCCGATATCGAGAACGCGCAGCGGCTTCGAGTCAAGAAGACCAAGCCGGCCCGCCAGCCGCACGGCCTCCGGAAAATATTCCTGCAACTGAAGATACTTTCGTGAGTTGTCCTGAAAAGCGGAGTGCTGCTGGCGCACGCGTTCAAAGCCAAGCTGTTCGATATCAGCGACAAGGCGTTTGCTCAACGCGGATTCGCGCCGGTATGTGGGCAGGGCCGACTTGATGACCTTCTTGACCACGGACTTGGCGGTTTTGGTGACGCTCATAATCAACGGGCGGCGAATTGGCTAACGCACTCGGCGAGTTTCGGTCGAACCGCGGACGGAAGAGCCGCTGCCGTGTCGTACTTTTTGGAAGTCACCGCTTTGACCCACTCCTGGCGGTCGAGATACCAGCGCACAGTTTTACGAATGCCTTGTTCAAACGAATGCGCGGGAGCCCAGCCGAGTTTCTCGCGCATTTTCGTGGCATCAATTGCGTAACGGCGGTCATGTCCGGGACGATCCTTCACGAAAGTGATGAGTTTGCGTGAGTTGCCGCCCAAGTCGGGATGGAACTCGTCGATGAGATCGCAAATCAACTGCACGATCTGCAGGTTCGCCCATTCATTGTTGCCGCCAATATTGTAAGTCTCGCCGGCGTCGCCGCGGCGCAGCACGAGCCAGAGCGCTTCAACGTGGTCCTGAACGTAAAGCCAGTCGCGCACGTTCATGCCGTCGCCGTAGAGCGGAATCGGTTTGCGGGAGAGGACGCTTTGAATCACCACAGGGATCAATTTTTCCGGGAACTGAAACGGGCCGTAGTTGTTCGAGCAGTTGGTGATCACAACCGGCATCCCGTAAGTGTGATGGTAAGCACGCACCAGCATATCGCTCGAGGCTTTGCTGGCCGAGTAGGGAGAGTTCGGCGCGTAAGGAGTCGTCTCAGTGAAGTAACCGGTCGGACCGAGGCTGCCGTAAACTTCATCGGTCGAGACATGATGGAAACGCTGGCCATCGGCGCACTTCCCCCACACTTCTCGGCAAGCTTCCAGGAGATGAAATGTGCCGACGATGTTCGTGTGAATGAAATCACCGGGGCCGGAGATGGAGCGATCCACGTGCGACTCGGCGGCAAGATGCATCACGTGGGTGATCTTATTGTCAGCAACGACGCTCAGGACCGCTGCCTTGTCGCGAAGATCGGCGCGCTCGAAGTGATACTTCGGATGCTGGGCCACGCTGGCGAGATTTTCCAGATGTCCTGCGTAAGTAAGACAATCGAGATTCACCAGCCGGGTCACTTCCGGACATTGGACGAGATGTTGGACGACGTTGGAGCCAATAAAGCCCGCGCCCCCAGTCACGAGTAGGTTCATAGACATTCAAAAACTAGCGGAAGATTACTGGCACGAATCAACACCCGGCACAAAGCACGCCCGACACCGTGGTTCGTAAGCATCCGCAGCGCCGATAAGAACACGCTCGTCCGACTCAACGATGCGTTGAGAAAAAAACGCAGGCTGGCCACAGCGAAGACAAACCGCGTGCATCTTAGTCACAGAATCAGCAATGGCGAGCAACTGCGGCAGCGGACCAAACGGACGACCGAGGTAATCCATGTCGAGGCCCGCAATAATGGTGCGCACCCCGCGCCGCGCGAGCGTCTCTGCCACTTCGGGCAAGCTGGCGTCGAAGAAATGCCCTTCATCAATCCCAACCACGGTTGTATCGGGACCGACGAGCGCAAGGACTTCGCCGGCCGTGCGCACGTTCTGCGCCGCCCAACGCCACTGCGAATGCGACACGATATTGTCGGCAGAGTAGCGATTGTCCATCGCGTGCTTGAACACATCAATTTCCAGCCGCGCGATTTCGGCGCGGCGCAAACGGCGAATCAGCTCCTCCGACTTTCCCGAGAACATTGGGCCGGCGATGACTTCGATGGAACCGACCTTCAGCGTGGCCGTGCTGCGGCGCACAGCTTCCTGCTGAGAGTTAACGACTGAATTCATGCGTGTCTTAATTTTTGCGAGCGTTGGACTTGATGCCGAGTTTCGCGAGAAAACGTGAGACGACTGAGCCACCGGCAAGCGAACTCAGTTCTCTGACGCTGTAGAGACCAACGGCCAGTGCGATCGTTCCACCCACGATCCCGACCAGCAAATCTGAAACCGTAAATCGAAAAACGAACACCAATGCCACGGCGGGCAAAATGAGCAAGGCGAGTCTGCGATTGGCGGCGGACCACCGAAAACCCGTCAGCCGCACCGCGATGCAGGAGAGAAGCACAATGGAAAACAGGTAGAGCCCGAAATAAGCCGCTCCTGTTCCCGGCAAGCCCCAATACTTCAATCCCAGCCAGATGCCGCCGAGATGCACCAAGTTTGAGGAAACCTCAGTGACGAGGTAAATGCGATTCTGTCCCTGCGCGAGCAGCAGGAAGCCGAGCGGAAATGCAACGACGCGCAGAAGCAGCCCCAGTGACTGCCAGCAAAGAATGTCCACGGCGGGGCCGAACTTCGCGGAATAGAACGTGTAGATAACCACCGGCGCGAGAGCGAGCATCGCGAGAATCGCCGGCGCGGCGAGAAGAATGGCAACCTCCGCCTGCTCGTTAACCAGGCGATTGGATTCCTGCGTGTCTTTAGCCGACGCCGTGAGTCGCGGATAGAAGTCGGCACCCATCGCTGAGAGAATGAAACCAACATACATCCCCGAAAGTGCCCAGGCCGCCTGATACATTCCGGCGGCGTCCACGCCCAATTGTCGCGTGATGAGGATGCGCGATACATAGGCAACACCCGCCGCAAGCAGACCGTTCACCGTGAGAACAAAGCCCAGCTTCAGCAGCGCCGATGCTTCGGTCCAGGTGTCACGCCAGGCGAACGTCACCTTCGGGATTTGAATCTTTCGCGCGAACCACCACGACGCGGCCGCCGTTGCGGCGGACACCGCGAGCAGGAACGGAATGAGTCCACGCTCCTGAAAAAAGTACACGAGTGGAATGCTAACAACGGTCGCCACAACAGAGCCCACAATTCCGATCAATGCCAGGTTCCGCACCTGGCGCATGCCTTGCACGAGCGCGGACTGACCCTTCGCGACCACTTCCAGCAGAACGGCAACCGAGAGAAGCACGATGGCCCATCGATGCTCGGCGTGACCAAAGGTCAAAACGGAGATCTGATTGCTAAAAATGATCAGGACCAATGCGCCGATGACGCCGAGCAAAAGCGTCGTGCGCCGCAGCACCCAGATTGTGCGAGCGATGGCTTCGCGATTGTCGGTGCTATTCGCGGCGGCAATCTGGCGCACGCCGCTGCTTCCCACTCCCAATCCGGCGAAAGCCGCGGTCGTTGAGGAGATCGAGTTGAACAGGCTCATCAGTCCCACACCCGCCGGGCCGAGGAGCATCGCCAGGCATTTCGTGCGAACGATGCCCAGCGCCATGTTGATGGTGGAAGATCCCCCAACAATGGCCGATGATTTGAGAATCTGCCCATAGGAGTTCTGCTCGGGGACGGAACTGGACTGTTTGTTCGAGGTCGTTTCCACCGTGACAGCGCCGCTTGTCATTTCGTCGCTTATAGTTCAGGAGTCTTCAGATCACGACTCCACTTTCGATCCGTTGCCAGCACGCGGCCAGGAATCCCGCCTACAAGAACATTGTTCGGCAGAGTAGTTCTATGCACGACAGAGCCCGTGGAAATAATGCAACCGTCTCCAATCTGTGAACCTTTTAAAATAGAACAGTTCGGCGCCACCCACACGTGGTTTCCGATAATCGTGTCTTCCTGTACTGGTTGACCTTCGATCTGATGCCAGTCGCAGTCGGTAATAAAGATACCCCACGCACAGATGAAGTCACTCCCGATCCTTACGCTCTTGCGAACCATGATGCGTCCGTTCTCTGTGATGCCCGAACCGCTCTCGCTTTTTCGCCCGCCGATGTGCAGAACAGCACCACGGCCCACATAAATTCTGCAACCGGGGCCAAGACTGAAGTCGCCATCGACGACCATCGTGGCCCCTTCGCGGAGAGTGATCCAGACCGGCGCGCGAGAACCTTGAAAGCCTTCAAACGTAAGTTGCTTTCGAATGACGAGCCGCGCACGTTCTTCGACCGTGATTCGGATGGGAAGAAAAGCATGAGCAACAACAATCCGTCCGCCATTAATTTTGGCGAAGCGTTGCGTGAGCACCCAAGCACGGAATTTCTGGATCAATCTTTGGACCACACGTCATCCGCAGCAGCGACGCACTTCACTGATAACATAGCCGATTTGCTGATCAGAAAAATGTGGCCCAATCGGTAAACTTAAAACTGAGGCCGAAAGTTCCTCTGCCACCGGAAGAACTGATTTCCCATTATTCGATCGCGAGTACGCCTCCGAAAGATGGGATGGCACCGGGTAATGAATCATTGTACCGATTCCCGCGCTGTTTAATTTCGCCTGGAATTCGTCGCGACAAGAGTGACGCACGACGAAAAGGTGCCAGACGGGGTCCGCCCATTCAGGCACGTGCGGAAGAATCAAATCCTCCACTTCTTTCAACTCTCGCATGTAGCGCGCGGCGATGTGTTTTCGTCGGGAGTTCCATTCGTCCAGTTTTGCCAGTTTAACGCGGAGGAAAGCAGCTTGCAGTTCATCGACACGGGAATTGAATCCCGGCAATTCGTGAAAATATTTTTTTTCCGAGCCGTAGTTGCGAAGCATGCGCACTCGTCTCGCAAGCGTGGCATCGTTCGTTGTGACCGCCCCGGCATCTCCGAACGCCCCAAGATTTTTCCCTGGGTAAAAACTTGTCGCGGCAGCATCGCCCAGACTCCCGGTTCGCTTCCGCTTATATGTTGCACCGTGAGCTTGAGCATTGTCTTCGATCACCTTCAGCCCCCGCCGCCTAGCGGTCTCCATGATTACATCCACGTCAGCCGGTTGGCCATAGAGGTGCACCGGCATGATTGCTTTCGTTCGTTTGGTTACCGCCGCTTCGATGAGTGCGGGATCGAGGTTGTAGGTGCGTGCGTTCGGCTCGACCGGCACAGGAGTTGCGCCGGCAAATGAAACAGCGAGCCACGTTGCAATGAACGTGTTCGACGGAACGATCACTTCATCTCCCGGCCCGATATCGTATCCCCGCAAAATGAGGTGAAGCGCATCCAGTCCATTTCCGACGGCAACACAATGTTCGACACCACAGAACGCGGAGAATTCCTTTTCAAACTTCTCCAGCTCCGTCCCGAGCAAATACCAGCCTGAATCCATGACGCGGTGATACGCGGCATCGAATTCCGGTTTTAGTTCGATGTAGCCCGGCTTCAACTCGAGAAAGGGTACCTTCATTAGTGCTGCAACACAGTTCGGAATTGTTCGAAATCACGGTAATAGTCCGCTTCGTCATAGAGATTGGAAGCGAGCACCATGCAGACAGATCCCGAGGAAAAATTGTCGAGTTCGCGCCACATCATCGGACACACGTACAAACCATAGTAAGAACGATTCAAGTGAAAGCGCTTTGTCTGAGAACCATCGTTCAGCACGACATCAAAACTGCCCGACATGGCAATGATCAATTGCGAGAGTTCCTTGTGCGCATGTCCGCCGCGTTCTGCGCCGCCAGGAACATCGTACAGGTAATAAACGCGCCGTATCTCGAAGGGAATATGCCGCGTTCCCTCAATAAAGGTCAAATTGCCGCGAGGATCAGCGATCTTCGGCAATTCAATGAGTCTGCATTTGTCCAGACTCATGATTGAACTTCCTCGACCCGGTCTTCCCCGACGAGACGGAACCGCCGGCCACAATTGCATTTGCAAGCGTCCGCATTTCCAAAATGAAGCGCTTGTGCGCAACAGCAAATCCAATTCCGAAAACGCGCTGGATTTCCGACGACGAGCGCGTAAGCCGGAACATCGCGAGTAACGATGGCGCCGGCGGCCACCATCGACCATGGGCCGATTGTGATCCCAGGCAGCACGGTCGCGTTCGCGCCAATGCTACAACCACGTTGCAGAATCGTTTTCGGGTACTCAGCCGGATATTGCCTGCTGCGCGGGCGAAGATCGTTCGTGAAGGCAGCGCACGGCCCAATGAAAACGTCGTCTTCCACAATGATACCGTCCCAAAGATAAACGCCGCATTTTACGGTGACACGATTTCCAACAATGACCCTGCCCTCGAAAAAAGTGTGGTCGCACAAGTTGCATTCCTCGCCAATCTGGGCGCCGGAAACAATGTGCGCGAATGCCCAGACACGCGTTCCGGCACCGACATGCGCGCCGTCGTCAACGAGGGACCTGGGATGAAAAAAAGGGGCCTTTTTGACAGAAGGTTCGGGCGAGACCCGCTGAGAGGAGGAAGTCGGCGAGTTCATTTTTCGCCGCCGAGCGCGCCGATACATCGCCGGTAAAGCAAGAGCGCTTCCATATAGTGATTGTAGGAAAGCCGCGCGAGAGAAAAAGCGAGCATGACGAGATAACGCGCCCCGCTAGTGCGAGCTGCCTTCCAGATCCAACGATGCCGTTCGCGGGTCCTCCACTCGAAATGGCGGGCCGCGAGGTATTCAACGTATTTGCGCGAGATCAATTCCTTGGTCCCAGGCTCCACAGTCGGATCATTGAGGAACTTTTGAAAAACCTTTTCCTTCGCCTCAGCCATTTTATCCCGGCGCGTCCGCGTCATGGAAGTGGCCACCACGCGGTAAACGGCGCCGATCTCCATGGTGTAAACAAAATGGAAATGGCGGGAAATCCTCAGCCACATATCGTAATCCTCATAAATGAGGTCCTCGTCGTAATAGCCGACCACGTCGTAGCAACTCCGGCGCACTAAAGTGTTGACGGTGGAGACAAAGTTGCCGTTCCAGAGCTCGACGTGAATGTCGCCTTGAGGAATGGTGTCACGTCCGAGCAAGGAGAGCCGTTGCGAATACACGTCGCCGAGGGATTTGCCGTGTTCATCAATCATAGCCGTGTTTCCGAACGCGACGCCGACCTTCTCGCCTGATTTTTCCAGAAGTTCCACCTGGCCAGCCAACTTGTTGGGCCGCCACATGTCATCGGTGGCGATATTGGCGACGTATTTGCCGGAGGCATTGCGCAGCGCATCGTTCAATGAGCCGCAGATGCCCTGGTTGACGGTGTGCCGGATGAACTTGCACGCCACGTTGTTTTTGCGAATCCAAGCTTCAACCACTTTCACGGAATTGTCCATGGAACAGTCATCGACGACGATTAATTCCCAGTTGCGGTAGGTCTGCTTCAGAATGCTGTCGAGACAGTCCGTGACAAAGCGCTCATGGTTATAGCAGAGCGCCAACACTGAAACCAGCGGGCCGTCTTGCGAGTGAGGCGTTTGACTCATAGGAACAATCAACGTGCGCCGGAGAGGTGTGAAACGTATCTGTCGCCGCGGCCGGGCGCCCCCGTGTCACTGAGGCGGAGGAGATATTCGCCGTATTCGTTTTTGCGGAGGGCCTGCGCCATTTGAACGAGGGCTTCACGGGTGATCCAGCCTTGGCGGAAGGCGATTTCCTCAGGGCAACAGACCTGCAAGCCCTGTCGTTTCTCGAGAGCCGCAACAAAATGAGAAGCTTCCAGCAGCGCTTCATGGGTACCGGTGTCCAGCCAGGCAATGCCCCGGCCGAGCAGTTCCACATTCAAAGCGCCTTTGGCGAGATAAACGCAATTAAGGTCGGTGATCTCCAACTCGCCACGGGCGGAAGGCTTCAGATGCGCGGCAATGTCGAGAACGTCGTTGTCATAGAAATAAAGACCGGTCACCGCGTAATTCGATTTTGGCCGTTTTGGTTTTTCTTCAAGGCTCACGACTTTGCCGGACTGGTCGAAATCGACGACGCCATAACGCTCGGGATCGCGGACGTAGTAAGCAAACACGGTAGCGCCTGTCTCTCGATGCGCCGCAGATTCGAGAATTCCCTGCAGGCCCGCACCGTAAAAAATATTGTCGCCGAGGACCAGACAGACGCGTGAGTTTCCCACGAATTGCCGGCCGATGATAAAGGCCTGGGCGAGTCCTCCGGGATGAGGCTGTTCCGCGTAGCTCAGCGAGATTCCCCACCGGCCGCCATCGCCAAGCAGCGCCTGAAAGCGAGGCAAATCCTCCGGAGTGCTGATCACCAGCACTTCACGAATACCCGCCAGCATCAAAGTCGCGAGCGGGTAATAAATCATGGGCTTGTTGTAAACAGGCAGCAATTGCTTACTGGCAACAAGCGTAAGCGGATGCAATCGCGTGCCGGCTCCCCCAGCGAGGATAATACCTTTCATAGCGGGATCTTTGTGCAGGTTTCGAGCGTCACGAAGCAGCAAGGACTTGAGGATCTGTCCTACCTGCCGGGATATTCCCCTGAATGCTCATAGGAATCATGGTCGCAGCCATGACTAAAACGCTTATCTGAGTGGACGCTTTCAATGTCGATCGGTTTTGTTTCCTTCGGATGAGGTGTTTGCGCCCAAAAAGCAGTTAACCAACGCGGGAAGTACTTTTTCCAGCGTCGCGCTGTCCACGCCATGGAACGGTCCGAGCAAAGACGCCTTCCATAGAGAGCATCCGATAAAGAATCCCGATCGGTCGCACGTTTTTTTTCGTGCGCGTAGTATTGAGCGATCTTCTCAGTGCCCATACCGGGAGTCTGAAGCCACCTCGGCAGCAGGGCCGAGAGCGTCTGCACATCCACAAGAACCTTGCTCAAACCGGTGCCAGTGGTGGGGCAGACGCTTTGAAAAGCGTCGCCAAGCAACACGACACCGGGCTGAATCTCGTTTTCGACGGTGAACAAACTGATCGGCATGGCTTCGATCTTCGACCCGAGCGCCAAAGGCCCAGTGACATTGGCGAGCCGCGGCAAAAGTCTCAGCAACACCTCGATACCACCGCTCCTCAATTCCTGCACGCGCGGGTCTTTGGCATCCCAGTAAGTAAACATGTTGGCGCGAAGAACATCTTTGATTGGGAACAGCGTAATGTAATCGATACCGGATTGAAGAGGTTTCTCGCGATACGTCAGGCTTTCAGCGCTGCCGGGAAGTTCGGTGCGAGCCAGATCGAAACCGAAATTCATGGAATGAGCGACACTCCACATCCGGCGTTTCAGCCCCAATTCCTCCTGCAGCCGGCTGATGGCACCGGTGGCGAGAATCAAAAGGCGGCCCCGGATGGAAGTCCCGTCCGCGAGACCCACTTCCTGAAAATCCGAACCGATGCGGGCACCGCTCACACGAACCGTTCTTGTCCGAACAGAAGCGGGCAGATTGCGCCGGACGGCATTGACCATGTCATGATAGTAGCAACCGTATTCCTCGATCTCCGTGAATCCCCAGATACGACCGTTCTGCCCACAGGCGATCCGGTTGATGCGGCGGCACTCGGGGGAGAGCAGATCCATCAGGCCGAGCGCCCGGAGAATCTCCGCTTGATCCGGCTCAATTTTTTCGGCCTTGAAGACGGGCGGTTGAACGGCAAGCGGGTCCACGAGAATGACATCAACACCGGCCCGCGCCAACACGTGAGCGGCAGCGGCGCCGGCCATTCCGGCGCCAACGATGATGGCGTCGGCGATGAGAGAGTCTTTGGTCATGTTTCTTAAGTGCGGCGCGCTGAGGACAGCGTCGCCCTGCCAATCATGCTGCGGGTCACAGACCCGCGCTTCGTTCGGTCGGCGGGACGCCGACCGGGGCAGGCGAGACGCCTGCGCTACCCTAACGGAAGTTGACGAGGAAGCTGACGGCCTGCGGGCCTTCACGCCAGTACTCGATCATCTGCAGGTGTGGATTACGCTCCTGCCATTCGCGGAAGGCGCGCTGTTCGCCCTGATTGGGGCTGCCACGAAAGCGAAACCAGTCATCGAAAATCAGGATGGTGCCCTGCTGAACGAGATCGGTGAGGAAGTTGAGCACGGGAACGGTGGACTCGTAGAGATCACAATCGATCATGGCGACAGCCACCTTCGAGAGGCCGTGCTTCTTCTTCGTCTCTTCATTGAGGGTCTTGTCGTAAAAGCCCTTGACCGTAATCACATCGTTCAGATCGACATTCTGCTGCGCGATGTTGCGGCGAAAATCCTCCTCGCTGCAGGCAAATGCGCCGACCTTGTAATCGACATGCCGGTCGCCGGCACTGGGAGGCAGACCTTCAAAGCTGTCGAAAGCAACAAAACGCGGGCGATCGTTCAGCCATTTTTGAAAGTCTGGAGAATCGGATTCACCAAGAAATCCGCGGCTCCGGTGTTTTTTACGCAGACCGCAAAGAGTGTGATACGCGGCGGCGAAAGTATCCCCGCGGTAAACTCCGAATTCGAAGTAATCGCCGGGCACCTGGTTCCAGGTGACAAATTGGGCAGCCGTACGGATGCAACCATGCGGACCGATGTAAGCCTTCTCATCGGACGGCAGCATGAGGAAACGCCGCGCGGCGAGGCGGACGGGGTGCAGCATTTTTCTTACGAGCTGTTTGGTCATAGAGGTCTTGTGCATGGGACTCGCGGAGCTCGTCCGTCCAGAGAATCAAGCCCGGGCCGGCGCCGCCTGTTTGTGGTCATCCTGCGAAGAACGCCGCACGCCACGGAGGAAAGAACGAAGAGCGGGAGCGCGGTCGAGACACTTGCGGGCATTGTGCTTTAAGGCCCTCGCGAGGCAGAGCACGGGCGAAACCTCAACGGATCCCTGAGCGATGGAAATGGCGCCATTGGCCAGACGTCGTTTGTAATCCATAGCGCCGCTGCCGAGATCGATAGTCTTGATACCCAATGAAGGAGCCTTTTCCGCCATCCTGAGCAGCAACGTGATGCCAGGCGAATATTTCTCGAAGCGCGGATCGTAGGCGGGGAACCAGTAGTGCCATGTTTCTCGGGAACGCAGCCCGAAATGAGCCGCGACCAGCTCATGGCCGGCAAAGAGAACGGACAATGTGCCGCGACAGAGCAAACTCTCCGTTTTCAACAGCCGCTCCAGAATTGACCAAATGAGAGAAGCGGGATGACGGGAGCCATACTTGTCGCCGCGCCAGGCCAACAACTGGCGCAAGATTTCGGGTGAATCCAAATGAACCTCGAAACGAAGCGGGCCAACCTCCCGCTCCAAACGGCGGGCCAAGTTGCCATTTTTCTTAATCTGTTCCGTGCCGGCGGCGCGCCGCCCGACCACGTAAGCTTCAAAACCATCCTGGAGATCCATGACGGGCGACTCCGTCGTCGCGCGATGAAATAGCTGCAAGGCGCGCTGCGCAGAACGCAGATGATCAAAGTCCCAAGCACGAAGCCCACATCCGGCGAGAAACTGTTTTACATTCAGCTCCAGTTGCTCCGCCATGATCACACCCTGATAATCGCAAAGCGGGAGCCTCGTGGCGATTCGACCGGGCGCCAACTGATAGGGAAGGAAGGCGACGGGAATCCCACCGCGCTCCGCAACAGCGACGCAGATGCCGGGGGCGGCAGAGGCGACGGCAGCGGTGTATTCCGGGGCGAAGAAGGGGCTATCCAGCCCGACATTTTCATTCACCAACTCCGACCAACGCGCGATCAAGTCCGGGGGGAGTTCACCGGCAGGCACCATCCGGAATTTGAGGCGGCTACTTTGTTGAGCGTTTGGTTCCATCAGGCCGGGGCCATCTTATTCCTGATCATTCCGATGATATTCTCCGCACCAGTCACCATGAACGGCAACTTGTAGGGCGGCTCCGGCATGGCGAAGCGACCAAGACGAAACAAATTCGTGCCCGGAGCATTCCATCCCGGGCCGTCGGCAGTCACCCCACTGACATATCCAGCTTGTCGCGCGGCGTCGCAGACTGCATCTGAATAAAACCCATGCGGGTAGCAGAGATGGCGGCACGGCGTCTGACATTCCCGTTCGATCACGCGCCGGGACCCTTCGAACTCGGACTGCAATTCTTCCGCAGTGAGCAAGCTTAGGTTCGGATGGCTGACGGTGTGACTGCCGACCGTCATGCCCAAGCGAACGAGTTCGCGGGCATCATCCCACGTCATCGGTTCCGAAAAGGGGTAAGCACGGTTTACTTCCTGTACGTTGATGCGCGCCTCGGCCTCGATGGCGGCGACAACCTTTTCTATCGCAGCCGGCTTACCAGTGCCGCGCAACGTCGTGGTCAGATTTCTTCTCACAGCCACGTCCGGAGAAGAATCAACGGTTCGCTGCTGTCCATCCGGCAGAACAACGGAAACCGGCCCGGCGAGCCGGGAGAGCGCGTATTCGAGGCGGAGCCACCAGTAAGGGCGCCGGGTCTCAATCGTGTTCGTGGAAAGGTAAAAGATCGCAGGGATGCCCCACGCAGCCAGTTTCGGAGCGACGACCTCTGTATGACATTTAAGGCTGTCATCGAAGGTGAGCACCAGCGAGCGCTTGCGATGTGGTGTATCGCCGATGAGGACCTCCACCAATTCGTCCATCGAGAGAAATGCATAGGTGCGAGTGAGGCTCAGCAGATTGGCCTCGAAATCCTTCAGCAGAATACTTCCGCGGGGAGTCGGAAAACCCGACGCGCCGGTCTCGTGATAGACACCGTGAACCATGATGATTCCGATGTCGTCCACGTATTGCCGGGGACTGAACCGCGAAAAAACCGGCAGCCCGCCAGCCGCAATGCGGTAAATAAATCTCTTTAGACTCATACCGGTTAACAGACTTCTGGAAAATCGAGACGGCACCAATCACGACCCGCAGCGGAAGAACGCTCCGTCGCCGTTTTATCGGTCAGATGTTGCAACAATCGTGCGGTAGTCGTGACGAGCACTTGTCCTGATTGGAAATATTTCGCCAACCTTCCGAAAGCGTTCACGGCTTCAGCGCTAAACCGCCGCCTGGACCGTTCGAGCTTGCCGAGATGCGTATAAAGGATGCAGGTGCCTTGGCGTTCAACCAATCGATCGATGAACGAGTCTGTGAGCACCTGGCCAATTCCGTCTCCAGTATCGCAAGAACTCACGCCGCGCCAATGAGGATTGGATCTGAGAAACTCGTGGATCGGCTCTCCATTCCGAAGAACTGATGGTACTAAAGTGGCGTTCCGCGAGTGAAGAGAGTACTTGCGGCTCCCATACCGCGCTCCCACCTGCTTCGAAACCTCTTTGGCAATCGTCCGGGCGGAAGCCAGTGGTTCTCTGGAATTCCAGATGCCGCCAAAGCTCACTGGCCGATCCTGGCCGATGACGCTGGTGACGCGGCCGCGCCAAACGTATTTGATGCCATACTGAATTGTGAGATCGGCATGATAGGCGGCATGGCCGATCTCATCGCCATGTCCCTGCATGATGTCGGAGCCGAAGTTGGTGGGGGCAATGGCATGGTCCACCCACACCTTCAGATGGCAATCGTGCTTTTGCAGCTCTTCGAGAGCGCGCGCGGCGTGCGCGCGAGTCGTGGCCAAGTCGCCATAAGAATGCAGGCAATCGATATGACCACTGCGAATCAGGGCGCGGATTTTTTCCCGGTTCTTTTCGTCGGTGTTCCAATACGAGAAGTGGCCGGGCGGCATATCGAAGTACATTGAATTGCCGACCTCCAGGCCGACGCCGGGGCCCATGGAAGTTTCCTCGGTCGTATTCAGGAAACGCATCAATTCGAAATAAGTCTCCGCGTCCGGTGTTTCGTCCAGGTCGCTGCAGATGGCGAGCATAGCGCGATAGGGGTAAGGGAAGGGGCGCAACTCGACTCCAGTTGAGAGTTGAGGGTTGAGAGTTGAGGGACGAGGCTCGCTGATGAGTTCGAGAGACACAGTAATCAGTAAGCAGTAAGCAGTGATGCGGGAGGTTGTTTCGGCGGGACGCCGAAACGGACAGGCGGGACGCCTGTGCTACCCTTCACACGTAGCCGTATTTGCGGTTCAGGCTGCCGGCGACGCGATCAAAAGTCTTCAAATCTTCGACAGAGAGATGCGTTTTCCATCGTTCGTCCAAACGGATTTCGGACGAGGAGTCGAGGCGCATGCCGTTGCCGACTACGTGTTGTTCGCGGGAGCGGAAATCCAGATTTATCTTCGCGGGATCAATTTCCAAAAACCGGCAAATCTTTTGAAGCGCCGCTACAGGCTGCGCACAAATATCTTCATAGCGAACTTCAATCCACTGGGAACGCGGCAGGCGCGCCACGAGACAATCGGCAGATTCGTTGCTGCGCCTCCATTCGCGCGCCGCGTCTTCCATACTACCACGAACCGAAGGCCTGTATTCACCGGTCCCGCCGTTTCGCAGCGCCGGATCGGCAGCATCGGCAAAATTCCAATCATCCATGTATGTCAAAGAGACGGCGCGTCCGTCACGAATCAAGCGGAGGACCTTGATTTCAAGCTCGGGGATGCGTTGGAGATACTTGAGGCGCAGGGCGACCTTGGAAGAATCCACGATCCAACCTGCGCCCGTTGTTTCGTGGAGCGCCTGAATCAGCGCAAGATTTCGGCGGGTGGTTTCGAGCAGATGCATTCGCCAACGCGGAGAAAGAGCCAGAGCAGCGTCCCTCGCGCATTCCAGAAATGGCCCGCGTTGCAACGGAGCAAGCAACCGCTGCACATAGCGGCTTTCCATCTCAAATATACTTGTGCGAGCGTCGCAAATACTAAACTGCGGAACCCCCCGCTGCGCCATACTGTGACTGATCTGGTTCCAGAAACTGCATTCGGATATCAGTTGGCGGCAGGAACACCGATAGCGCGTGGCATCACCAAGATTCGTGGCCTTGAGTTCACCAACGGTACATAATTCCGGATGCGCACCGAGGAGCATCGCGAACAGCGTAGAGCCGGAGTGACTGGCAGCGAGAATGTAGGCCAACCGCGCACGCGCAGGCGGTTGAGGGCCGGAGCCAGAGGTCGGAGGTCGGAGATCAGAGGTCGGAGGACTGACCTCAGAGGGCAGAGGACCGAGAGCAGAGGTCGGTTTTTGCTCGGTGGCGGAGGACATCATACAACACGCTGGAAAACTGAGATACTTGAAAATGGAAATCGGAAGTTAGAGATCAGAGATCAGAGGTCAGAAGTCATGCTGACACGCTGAAATCTGAAAGGCTGAAATGCTGAGACATGTACTTGAACACCGGGCGAGACGCCCGCTGGGACAGGCGAGTCGCCTGTGCTACCCACCAAGAAAATACTGAAAACCTGAAATAGCGCTACGCGGGCTGGGGAGATTCTTGCGGCAGTTCAGCAACCGATTCATTCTCCTCCTCACCAAACAGGGAAGTGCCCCAGGCACGGGAACGCGCTCGTTCGACAGAGACGCGCAGCAGGAGACCGATAGCCGCCCACATTCCCACCGAACCTTCTCTCGGATAAAAACTCTGGCTGCCCATGGCGGCGATGAGCAAAGCCAGGACCAGCGAACAAGCAGTACCACCGATTGCAGCGAACAACGGATCGCTGCGATCCAATAACATTCGAAACGAGTGCCAAAGAACCATCAGATAAAAAGGAATCACCATAAAAAACCCGACCCAGCCATTATCCAAAAGCAATTCGAGATAGGCGTTGTGAGGATGGGGGAACGTCTCTCCTTCACCGTGCTCATCAACAATCTTTTCGTAAATCCCGGTGCGAACCATGGCCTGACGGCCGTAACCAAACAGGGGTGACTCTCCAATTTGGGGGATCACGTACGACCAAGCCAAAGTCCGCCCCGACGTGATTTGATAATCATCCATGCGAGTAGCGGCAATCGGCCCGGACGAACCAAACCTAAAGCCCTGCAACATGCGTTCCCGGACGCTCGGAAGAAAAGTGCAGACCGCGATTATGGTCAGGGGCAGGACAGGAAGGAGTTTACGCCAGCGCATCACGCAGAGAATGAGGCCGAGCAATCCCCAAGTGACATAGCCGGCCCTCCCTCCCGTAAGCGCCTGCGCGAGAGAAATTGTTCCGGCCGCGGCGATCAAAAGCATCTGATGCTTGCGATTTTGAACCAGCACCAGGGTTGTAAGCACTGCCCAGGAGGCGCCGGAAAACATCATCGATAAATTCACACGGTGATAACCAACCGATTTTGTCAGAATCTTACCCGCCGCACGCGACATTTCGGCACCGCTGGCTGCTGCATACCGTAGTGGCATGTGTTTGATCGTCTGCAGGGCGAGCAGGAAATAAACGGAAAGCACGACGGCAAGCGAAATGATGGTCCGCCGCCGCGTCCGGCAAGCGTCAAACAAAAGAATGCCCGGCAATACCCACTTGATGCAGTTGATCAGAAATTCGCTGACGGAATGCGCAAAAGTATAGTTTTCAAATATGTCAACATGCCTCAGGCCATCGTCATCCAGAAGCAGACGCACGAAGGACCAAACGATTATGAGCACATATGCAATCGCCAGCACGACGAGGTAGCGTGGCATGTCCCAGACCAGACCGTCCCGAATGCGACGATGCCGGTACCAGGCAAACAACACGTTCGCCATCAGAAAATTCCACGGGTTCAGCCCCTGAATGCCGCCAATGCTCTTGGGCATGTCGGGGTGTTCGAGCACCGCCATCAGGAGGATGGCCGCGCAGAGAGAAACGAACCAGTTCCGCCAGGCATAAATAGAAAAGCCAATGACGAACAGGAAGCAGAGGATGACGCGAATGGACATGCGCGAAATGTCGAAGGTCGAGCGTCGAGTGTCGAAGGCGGAAAGCTAAACTCTGAAATCCCGAAAGGCTGAAATCAGGGGTCAGAAGTCAGCAGTCGGAGGTCAGAGGTCAGACAGAAAAAACTGAAACGCTGACATTGAACGTCGAGAGTCGAGGGTCGAGAGCACTCCGTATTCAAAATCCTGAAAAGCTGACATGCTGAAAAGCTGAAATAAGGGGTCAGAGGTCAGCAGTCGGAGGTCAGAGATCAGAGATCAAAACAAAACGCGAAAACTGAGATGCGGCAAAGTAGAACTCAGGCAGCCGCGGCCTGGGCCATAACCAGAGCGCCCGGATCGCCTGCGAAGACGCGAGGAACGCCTCGCAACTCCTTCAATGGCAGGTTTTGATTTTCACATCTTCCTTCGATGTACATGCGGTGCCAAGCTTCCAAAGCCAATACGCTCCAAAGTTGCATTGAATAGTCTTTCAAGCCGGAAAGATGATCTTGAATCAGTTTCTGGACGGCCAGCGGGTTCAGCAGGCCGGATTTCCTGACATTTTCAGCGGAAAGAAATCCAGTGATGAAATCTCTCAGTTCGCCCTTAAACCATTGGCCGATCGGGGAGTCGAAGCCCACCTTCTTGCGTTCAACGATCTCCTCGGGCAACCACCGGCGGCTGACGCGTTTGAGGATGTGTTTGCTGTGCGAACCTTTCAAACGGTAGGAGGCAGGAAGCTTCGTCACGAACTCGCTCAAGCGGTAATCACAAAGGGGCGAACGGACCTCCAATCCGTGGGCCATGCTCATGCGGTCCATATAGGTGAGTTGAAATTCTGAAAGATATCCGCCGACATCGAGATTGGTGGCTTTCGAATAGAGATCGTGATTTTCGGGCGCACACAGATAATCGCGCAGGAACTGTTCTCCCGAAGAATCGTCCGATCTATCTTTGACCTCCGAGGCAATGAGTTCCTCGCGAACCTCGCGCTTGAGAAGCGAGACCCAATTCAAATACGCATCCGCGGGAGAAGCTGATGCTCCCTGAACGAAGCGTTTAACCCGTTTGGCGAAACGATTACCTCTGGTGGACTCCGGCCAGCGGGAAACGATGCGCTCGATGACGTGCTTCCGCAAAGCGGATGGAAGCGCGTTGTAATAAGTCAGCCAACGGATGGCCTTGTGGCGGGGATATCCATAAAAGAACTCGTCGCCTCCCGTGCCGCCCAAGGCAACGGTCACGTTTCGCCGTGTAAACTCGCAGAGAAGATAGACGAGGACCGAGGTCGGTTCGCCGTGCGGTTCGTCGTAGTGCCAAAGGATTTTAGGCAGCAGGTGAACGCTCGATTCGGCATCGAGAACCAGTTCATGATGCTTCGTTCCCAAACGTTCCGAGACAAGCTTCGCATACTTAAACTCATTGAATCCCGCCGCTTCGCCTTTGTAGCCGACGGAAAAGGTCTGAACCTGGGTGTTCACCTCGCGCATGAGCGCGACAATGAGCGAGGAATCGAGGCCTCCGCTCAAGAATGCACCGACCTCGACATCACTTTTCAAACACAGGCTGGTTGTCTCCCGCAGAAGATCAATCAAATCGGCAGAAGCCTTATCGAAAGAAACTGTGCTTTGCGGCAGTTGCTCGCGGTCCCAATACCGGGTGACCGTGGCCCGGCCATTCTCGAAAACGAGCATGCACCCGGGTGGAAGCTTCTGCACTTCATTGAAGAAGGTCCGCGGAGCCGGAACATAACCGGCAGCAAGAAACTCACAGACCGAACGGGCGTTTACACTGCGAGAGTTCAGGCAGGGAAGGATCGCTTTTATCTCAGAGCCGAACGCGATTTTGTTTCCTGCCAAAGCATAGAACAACGGCTTCTCACCTATGCGATCCCGCACGAGGACCAATCGCTTCCTCGGGGAATCCCAGAGAGCGAAGGCGAACATGCCGCGCATGTGCTGCACAAAATCCAATCCGTACTCTTCGTAGAGATGAAGAATAGTTTCGGTGTCGGACGCAGTAGCAAATTGATGTCCCTTTTCCTTCAGTTCCTTGGTGAGCGGCTGATAGTTGTAGATCTCACCATTAAAAACAACCTGGAGCGTTCTCGTTTCATTGGTCATCGGCTGACGGCCATTTGCCAAGTCGATAATGCTCAGTCTCCGATGGGCCAATCCGACGCCGGGTTCGCTATAAAAGCCCTCCGCATCAGGGCCGCGATGGGACAAAGCATCGCCCATTCGGCGAAGCAACTGCTCGTCATCAAATCCGACAAATCCTGCTATGCCGCACATGGATTAGAAGTCAGAGATCGGAGGTCAGAGAACAGAGATTTGGCGCGTTGAAGCTCATGAAAAACAGAACCCACAGCCGTGAAACGGGCTGCAGGTGTTTTGTCCCAGAGATTTTTTTTAGAGAAGGCGCGCTTCACTTTAGCAAATGTCGAACGGCGAGGGTCGAGTGTCGAAGGCCGGAAGAGCAGAGATCAAATCTCACCACGAAGACACCAAGAACACGAAGTTCACCGTGGAGACGTCGACAGAATTAACAGGATTAACAAAATTCAACGGACGTTGTTTCGGCGCGCTGGGACAGCGTCGCCCTACCTTTTTGAAACAGTGACATTCTGAAAAACTGAAAGGCTGAAGCCGGCTAATCCAACTCACCACGAAGACACGAAGAACACAAAGTTCATTCGGGGGCGAGAGGCGCGTGCCACCCAAGTTGAAAAAAAAACTGAGAATCTGAAATGCTGAAATCCGCGTATCGGAACACCGGGCGGGTCGCCCGCTGGAACAGGCGAGTCGCCTGTGCTACCCAGTCAAAGTTCGGTGGAGCCTTCGACGCCAGCGACGTCGGCGTAACTTTCGTCCCGACGCCGCAGGCTGCGGCGACTGGCCGGTGTGGCGAGGACGCGAAGGAAAGCCCAGAGGCATTGGGCATTCGTCTTTGTGTAGCGCCAGAACATCCGGCGCGGCTCCTGAATGACGCGGTAAAGCCATTCGAGGCCGAGGCGCTGAATCCAAACGGGAGCGCGGTTCACGAGCCCGGCCATGACATCGAAGCTGCCGCCGACACCCTGGATGACGGAAGCGCCGAGCTGGTCCGCGTATTGATCGGCAAAGCGTTCCTTCATCGGAGATCCCATGCCAAGAAAGAGAATATCCGGCCGGGCGGTGCGAACACTCTCAACAACATCGGGCGCCTGGGCCGACGTGAAGTAGCCGTTGCGGAACCCGGCGATACGGACGTTCGGGTATTCATCGCGGATCTTTTCGATACAAGCTTCCACCACGTTTTGCTTTGCGCCCAAGAGGAAAACGCTATAGCCGCGCGCGTTCGCGAGGGCGAGGAGCTTTGCCATCAGCCCTATGCCATCAATGCGCTCGGGGATGCGAAGGCCGAGCAGCCGCGCCATGGGCAACATCGGCTGGCCATCAGCGAGCACGTAGTCAGCGCGCCACATGATGCGCTCCATCTCGGCGTCCTCGCTGACCTGGGCGACCTTGTTCGCGTTGACGAACTGGATGACGCGGGAGGGGGGCCATAAAGGTTGAGAGTTGATGGTTGAGGGTTGAGAGCAAGAGTTCGACACCTCACCCCAACCCCTCTCCCCGGTCGAGGCGGAGAGGGCGCCGATGTGGGAGGCGGTGCGGGAATCGATGTTTTCCCTGATTTCCTCGAGCAGTTTAGTGCTGGTGAGGAGGTCAAGGGGGCAGCCGAGAAAGTTTACTCTGCGAGACATAAGTTGAGGGTTTATGGTTGAGAGTTGAGAGATTGAATTCGGCACCTCACCCCCCAGCCGAGAAGCAATTTCATCTTCGCCGAGGCCTGAAGGGCCGCAACCCCGGTCGAGGCGGAGAGGGCGGCCAAGAGGCGAACGGAATGTCGAGCGCGCATACAGCTTACGAGTGATGAATAACTCACAGATGGAGCAGAATTACGAGCAGGATTAAGAATTAATTCATCGGGCAGGACGCATTGACATGCTGACATGCTGAGAAACTGAAATCGGAGGTCAGAGGTCAGAGG
>JGI10216J12902_100218677_pt1 | contig 31476 bp, 46 predicted proteins | sample KanNatreferecore_FD_12902 | JGI IMG/M metagenome (IMG submission 12902)
ATCGGCAAGCTCGTCGAGAACGGCTACGAACTCTCAACCTGGATCGTCGAAAAGGGCCTACCCGCCCTTGCCGACCTCTGGACGAAGATCGACAAGGGGCGCGAGTACATCTCCGAGATCATCAAGAAGATCCAGGAGTGGTGGGACAAGCTCACCGCCTTCAAGGACTTCCTCCTCAAGCCGCTCAACTTCTTCGGGCTCTTCGACGGACTGCCCGGCGCGTTCCAGGCTGCGCTGTCTGCCATCTCCGTAATGTGGAGCAAGTTCGGTCTGTCCTTCGACTTCAAAGCCGCCGGCACCTCGATCACGGGCACCGCAAAGAAGATCAACGTCCCGGCCGCGCCCAAGTCGACCACTGCCAGCGGCAAGCCGATCGGCCTCGCCTCGGGCGGCGTCGTCCAGCCGCGCCCCGGCGGCACCCTCGTTCGCGCGGCCGAGGCCGGCGAAGCCGAGATCTACGCGCCCGAGTCGAAGATGCAGCAGCTGCTCGTCGAGGCGGTCCGGATGGTGATGGGCGAGGTCGGGGGCGCTAGTTCCCCGGACATCACTGTCCTGGTGCAGATCGGTGATGACCAATTGGCCCCCGCCACGGTCCGGGTCATCGAGCGGAACCCTGTTGCGGTCGCGAAGGCGAACCGCGCGGGGTCCAAGCGTCTCAACTATGCGACCTGATCAGCTCGCCGCGGCGCTGGCTGGCCGACCCCGTCCGTATGGAGTCGGCGCCCGCCTCTTGGCGGGGAGTCTTACCACCGTGGAGCATCCGGACATGTCCGTTCGAGCTTGAGGAGAGACTGTGGCGCACCCGGACCCGCGAGACCTCCCGCAGGGCCCGCTCGAGACGCCGGGCGTCTACCCAGCGCCAACGCGGCCCGTCCGGAAGAACCCGCCGCCGAGGCCTCGGCGGCTCCGTGCGACAGCCTGGTGGGCCGGGTTCGCGCTGGCCGGTGTCGCCTTCGCCGCAGTCATGACAATCTGGTTTGCGCGAGCCGCCAACGAGCCGGCGATCACATCCGCACCGGAGCGCGCAGCCGCCTCCGGGGCCGAGCCCAAGACCCTCGACGCCGCGAAGGCGGCTGCCCAGCGCGCGGTTGACCGCTTTGCGTCTGGTGACGCGGCCGGCGCCTGGGATCTGATGTCCACCGCCGCCAAGGGGTTGATCACAAAGGCGGATTACGTCGCGTTCTATTCGGCCTGCCCGAGTCGGGGTGTGACGTTCGAGGTGGGAGAGGTCAGGTTCGATGCCCCGGACCGGGTCCTCGCGATCGTCAAATCGGCGCTCCTCACGTCGGCGCTCAACCTCGTCTACGAGGTCGGTGCTTGGCGGTGGCAGCCACTCCCCGAGCTGGCTGCGGACTGGGGGATGACGGTCAAGGACCGGGTCGCCGCGGCGAAGGCCGACGGCACCTGCGGAAGCTAGGTCCCCACCTGCTCAGGCTGGACGGGCTCGCCGACCGCGTGGACGCGCCAGCCGCCCCACTCCGGCCGGAAGACGAGGCTCACGTGATGGGCTCGCATCCGTGTCGGGTGTCCGGCTTCAACCACGATCGGCTCTGGCTGGTCGAGGACGAACAGCACATGCGCCAGGTCGGGTGCGGGATACCGCGGGATGTTCGTCACCGACGTCCCGGCCAGCACCGCGCGGACGTCGACGACGTCGAGCCGGCCCCGGAACTCCGGGGTGCAGAGCCGGTCCAGCAGCGGCTCGGGGATCGGGTCCTGCTGGATGGCTCCCCACAGCAGCAGCGCCGTCCATGTCGGGCCGTCCCGCGGGAGCAGCTCGAACGCCATCGCCAGTTCGTCGGGACGTGGGGGTCTGATGCCGTCGTCGTCGCGGGCCACCCACGCGCGGATCTTCTTGATGGCGTCGATCACGCCTCGACTATGCACCGAGAGCCCTGCGGGAGCGCGTCGTTCGGCGTCACGGGTGACCGGTCTTCGTTGGCGCCACCCATAACCGTCGACCCCCGGGCCGCGAAGTCGTCGAGCCCTCGGTCACGACCGGCCCCGGCTGATCGCAGCCTTGGCTTCGTCGATCGCCTGACGCATCGCGGCCCGTCGGCGGGCCTGCGCGGCGGTGAGCGGCGACCCGGCAGGGCGCCAGTCAGAGCGCAGCCAGTCCGCGGCATCAGTCAGGGCGCGGTAGGCGACGCCGAGCTCGAAGTCGGCGTTGTGCAGCATCTCCTCGGCGGTGGGCAGGGTGGACATGCGCGCTCTCCTCTCGATGGCCAGACGGCGGCGCCCCACCTGTCGGACCCCCTCGGGGGACCTAAAGGTGGGGCGCGCCGCCGTGTCGGGGCTACTCCAGTCCGTCGATGCGGGCATGCTCGGCGGCCAAGCGCTCAGCCCTGCCCCTCGCCTGCAGGTTGCGGAGCGCGTCGATGTGTTCCTGCGACTCCCGCAGGAACTGGCGGGCCTCCTCACCCATGTCCTCGCCGAGCTGCGCCCGGGTGTCGTCCAGCGCGGCCTGGTTCTGGTCCATGTCGTATTGGCCGCGGATGCGGCGCCAGTAGTCCTTGCAGAGGTCGCTCTCTCGGCGGGTCATGCCGGGCAGGCAGCTCATCGGTCGTCCGCCTTCACCGCATCGCAGCTGCGAGGGTGCACCCGGCCGCGATGCGGGCCTCGACCTGCCGCAGCTGCTCCTGCTCGTCCTCGAACTTGATCCCGAACTTGAACCCGTCGGGATGGACCATCCACACCTTCTCGCCGGCGGCGATGGCGGCCTGGACCGCCTCGCGCTGCTCTGCCGTCATCGTGGTCACTGACATCTTGCTCTCCTCTCGCCGGCCGGAGCGGTTCCGGCCGGACGTCGTGTTGATGCTGCGGATCGGCCCGGCTACCAGAACGTCCGGCGCTCGACCTTCGGCGGCAGCGTCTTCGTCCGCGTCCGCTGGTCGGCGTGGTAGGCGTCGACCCGGGCCTGCAGCCGGTCGCACAGCGCGGACAGGTCGTCGACGACCATCCCCCACAGCTCGAGCGACAGCGTCGCCGGCAGGTTCTTCGACACGACGCCGCGGATGCGGTCGTACCAGACCTGCGCCTTCTCCTTCGGCGTCGCCGCGTCCGTGAGCCGCTGCGCCCACAGCCGCTCCCGAGTCTCGGCCGACCGCTTCTCCCGGTCCGTCCGCCGGTCCAGCTTGTCCTCTCGGATCGCGAACGTCATCGGTTGATCTCCCTCCTCAGGGGTGGCCAGTCACCTTGCGTAGTTGCGGCCATGTGCGTAACCTCGCGCGCGCATGCGTCACAGGCACACGTTGAAAACCGCCGATCGGGCCCGTCCGGGCCTGCATGAATGCATGCCGGAACGCACCCCCCTCACGGTCTGTCACGGGGGGCGGGTGACGGGCCACCATTACGGCCCCCCACGCGTGCGCATCCAGTGCCCTCCCCGTCCGACCCGCTGGCGCCCCCCGGGGCACCCCCACCACCCACCGCCCGACGACCGGGGAAAGGGTCATCACCGCCGTTGGTCTGCGGTTTGGTCCCGGACCCGGCCGCGGTGAGGCGGCGGTGGGGGAGGATTTTGGCCGTCACTGGCCGACTCCGTGGTCGTGGCCGTTGGTCGCCCGGGCGACTGCGGCGTGACGGCGGGCGGTTCGCTCCGGGATGCGGAACCGGGTGGCCAACTCGGCGGTGGTGATGGTCGGGTTCCGGCGGATGGCCGCGGCCACTTTTGCGCCCGTCCCGTTGCGGTCACGTGGCCGCTCCGGGCGCGGCTTCGGTGGACGATCGTCAACCTGTTCGTGCTGCTCAGAGTGGTTTTCGTTGGCGTTGCCGAGAACCGTCTCGGGCTCGTCGGTGGCCGCCTGGTTGGCCGCTTCTTCGTCTTGATCGGCGGCCACTTCCCGGCCAACGGTGGCCGCCGTGTTGGCCGGATCGTCGGCCACTTCCCCGGCCACATGGCGGCCACCGTTGGCCGCTGGAGTGGCCGTCTGAGTGGCCAGCGTCGCGGCCAGTTCGGGCATCCGGTTGGCCGCGTAGATGGCCGCCGCTTCGAGCCGCTCAGTGGCCACCTGGACGGCCGTCTCGATGGCCGCGATGTGGCCGGCCAGTTGGCCGCTCAGGGCGTCGCGGACTTCGTCCCGGACGATGTCCCGGACCATGTCCTCGTCTGGCGGCCTGTGGACGATCGACTCGACCTTGACCGTCTGGTGGGCGGCGATCCGCGACGGCACAAGATCGGCGGCGACGAGGTCGCTCAGGCCGGTGTAGTCCGCGCGGGCCGCAAGGTCGTCGGCGACCCGGTCGAGGTCGTAGGCGTTGATCGCAATGTCCGCAGTCACCGGGTCGACCGCCTTGCGGATCTTCCGGCGCAGCACCCGAGCGATGCCCTTCAGCCGGCGGTCCCGGCGCATCGCCTGATCGGCGGCCACCAGGGACCGGACCATGCCGAGCTTCGGGTCGGCCTTCGCCATCGAACGGGCCCGCAGGGTCAGCATCGGCCGGCGCAGCCAGTGCGTCACCAGCTCGTACTGCGGCGGCAACTCCGACATCTGCCCGTTGGCCCGCAGCCGGTCACGGCGCCGGTGCTCCGTCGACAGGACCCACACGCAGAACCCGAGGCCGGACATGAACGCGAAGAACGCTCCGGCCTTCCGGTCCTCGTGGGCCACCCAGTTGAACGTGACCGCGAACGCGCCGACCGCGAACGCCAGGATCATCGGCACGACCGCGGTTTCGCCGAGCCGGCGGCGGATCTCGGCCATGCGCATCAGGACCATGCCGCCGAACTCGAGGACGGCGACGCAGCACACGGCCAGCCACGCGGGAATGCCCAGCACCTCGACCGCGCCGGTCGCCTGCCCGACGAGGGCGGCGAGGAGCACCAGCACGTAGAAGGCGTTGCGGAGCTTCGTCGTCGCCTCGTTGGTTGCCTCAAGCTCGGCGTCGAGCTTCGCGCCCTTGCCGGTGCGTCGGCGGGCAGCCTGGTCGGCCGCGTCTTCGAGCTGACCGGCCTCGGCGGGGGTGAAGGGCTCGCGTTCAGCCCAGTCGGCGGCGACCTCGCCGGTTACGAAGTCGCCGCCCGGAACGTTGGTCACTGCGTCTCCTCGGGGTCGACGTACAGGAACCGGTAGAGGGCCTGCTGCAGCTCGACGAAGTCGCGTCCGCCGCCCACGGCCGGGTCGGTCAGGTCCGGGTAGCCGTGCTCGGCGAGCACCTTGGCCACGTCGACCGTGAGCCCGAACGTGAAACGCGGGTCGCTGCTGTCTGGCGGCTTCGCAATCGGGAACGCCCGGCTCATGTCGCTCCTCACTCCCCGTCGGCGAGCTTCACCAGCTCGCCGACGTAGTACCGGGCCGCCGGGGTTCGGCGCCCACCCTGTCGCGTGTAGACCGCGACGCCGGTGTCCGCGTCGACGACCAGGCGGGCCACGTCGTGCGCCTCGCCGTCGATGACGACCGAGTCCCGGCGGGTCAAGTACTGCACCGGTTTCGACCCGCGGGTCGCAGCGGCGTAGCGGATGAGGGTCTGCGCCAGCGAGTCCGCGTCGTCGGGCGTCAGGTAGCCGCCCGCGATCGACTCCGGGTAGTCCTCGACGTCGAGGTGCGGGGCGCGGTCGGTGAGGCCGAACCACACCGACTCCGGACCGATCGGCTCGCCGCTCGCCATGCCGACGCTCGACAGAACCCCGACCGCGGTCGCCGGGTCGTCGCCCGACCTCCCGCGCTGTCCGCGCAGCGGCACCCACGAAAAGCTTGCGTGGCGCCGCTCGGTGGCGATCGTCACGACGCCACCACCAGACCGGCCGCCTCGACGCCCGCAGCGATGAGCGCCTGGCCGAGCTGGACGGCCGCGGCTGGGGTCATGAGCTCGGCCCAGTCGTGGCCCGTCCCGACCGGCCCGTTACCGGCAAGGTAGACGTACGGCTGGCCCGAGGACTCCCAGGGCTCGTCGTCGCGGCAGGCGACCACGAGCGCCGTCACCTGCGGCGGGCCGAGCGGAATCGACACCTCCGTCGCCGCGTGGTAGCGGGTCGCGTCCGGGTCACGACCGGTGCATTCCGGGGTGCCGAGACACCACGGCGGGCACGGCGCCGGCTTCGGCGCCTCGATGAAGCGGAAGCACGAGTTGCCTCCGACGAGGGTCCCGGACCTCACTGGACCTCACCGCCCCGCAGGCGCGCGACCCAGTCGAGCAGGAACAGGCCCAGCTGCTCGGCCTCGTCGAGGGTCATCTCCGCGTCGTCGCTCTCGCCCTTGCTGGCCGTGTTGTAGGCGACGTTCAGGGAGATCGTTGCCTCCTTGCCGCGGTCCTGGCCGAGCAGGACGGCGACGTACCGCGCGCCGCAGATCTTGCCGCCGGGCATGCGCCCACCCGTCACGGGCAGGTACAGCTCGCCCGACCAGCAGGTGCTGTGGTCCTCGTCGCTGGCCGCGAACTCGTCGTTACACCACTGGACGCCATTCGGGCACGGAAAGGTGCCGGGGGCGTAGCGGTGCCGGGGGGTCGTTATGGTCGGTCGTTCGACTGCGAGCGTCATCGGGGCTCGCCTCCTTCAGCAGCCTTGAGTGCCAGAAACGCGGCGTTCACAATTCGGGAGTCGCGGACGACGGTGACGTGGCTGACGCCGAGCAGGTCAGCGACCTGTTGCTGCTGCAGACAGTCGAGGTACCGCATTTGCGCCACCCGCAGCGCCCTGGGCGGGAGATGATCCAGTCGGCCGTCACGAACTGCCTTCGCCATCGCCCCGTCGTGAGTCGGGGCCGCACCGGCGGCCAGCGCGCGCAACTCCCTCCGCGCATTCCGGAGGCGGCTCTTGACCAGATCCATCGCAATGCCGAGCCGGTCCGCGATGGCCTGCGTGGCGAGGCCCTCGACGTACCGGAGGATTACCGCCTGCCGATATACCGGCGTCAAGGCGTCGACGGGCCCGCGATGGGCCAGGAGCGTCCGCATCTCGGCCTGATGGTTGGCGACGCTTTCACGCTCAGCGGTTGGCTTGCCTTGACGGATCGCCATGAGGGTTGGGTAGATCAGATCGTTGACCGTCCCGCGCGTAACCCGTAGGTGCGCGGCCACGTCGGCGATCGTCTGCCCGCGCAGGCACCACATCTCGATCGCCAGCCGGCGGCGCGGAGGCAGAGTCGCGAGAGCCGCATCAACTGCCGCGGCGGTCTCTTCGTCGGCCATGCAGTGAACGTCGGCGTTGTCCTCGGGCTCGTAACCGCCGTCTTCGACAACCTCTTCAAGGCAGTCGGAGAGGATCGGTCCGTAGTAGCGGTTGTGCCGGATCGTCAACGCCTCGTATCGGGTCATGACGGTCAGCAGCGCCCCCGGATTCTGGATCACTCCCCGGCGGCCAATGGTTTCGAGCAGTCTCAGGAACGCTTCCTGGACGGCATCTTCGGCGTCGTGCCGGTCACTGAGGATGGACGTCGCGTAACGGACGAGCCCGAGCCGCTCGTGTCGACAGATCTCCGCGAAGTCGACGTCGACCTGCTCCTGGCTGAGTGCGAGCGTCATCAGGCACCCGCTTCCCGCTGGAACTTCCGCATGGCCTCGGGCGCCGCCGGGTCGACGTCGACCCACGGGCCGTCGGGGCGGTAGCCGGCGGCGATGAGATGGCCGGTGATTTCACGCTGGGCTCCGGCCATCGACACGGCGGCAAGGTCACGGGTCGTGGTCGTCTCGTCGGCGTTGACGACCATGCACGAGATCGGCGGCTTTGCGCCCATCAGCCACACTTCGGCGGCCGTGACACCGCCGCTGACCGGCTCGACGACCGCGGGCGGCACCTCCGCTCCCTCGAGCGCATCCGCGTTGCCAGGGACGGGCGTGGTACGGACCTCGCCCGGCGCGGGCGCCTTGGTTGCCTTCTTGGTTGCCTTCTTGGGTGCGGCGGCCGGCGGGCCGACGAGCGCGTTGTGGGCCTTCTGGGCGGCGCTGGCCCGGCGGGCAGCGCACGAACCGTGCACCCGGCGCAGCGTCTTGCCCGCATCGTCAGTCGACACCCACCGGCCGGGGAACTCCCGCGCGAGGGTTGCCACGAGTTCGGCGTCGGTCGCCGCGGGGCGACGCCCGTTCGAACGGGACGGCGCTGGTGTGTCGTCGTGGGGTTCGTCGCCGGGGAGTCGGATCTTCATCGCGCGGAGAGCCTCGAAGCCGGCGTTGGCGTACTTGTACGCGGTGTCCCTGTGGACGCCCATGGCCTCGGCCACCTTCGACGGCGGCAGTCCCTCAAGGAAGTGCAGGCGAACCGCCCGAGCCTGCTGGGCCGGCAGCGCGCCGAGGGCGATTTCAACGGCCCGGACCGTGGCCGGGTCCCCGACGCACGGCGTGTCGGTGTCGACGTCGGCCGGCGCAGGCGACGTGTCCGGCTGCCAGTCCATGGCTTCACCGACCGGCACGGCCTGCTTGCTGCGCCGGGTCGACTCGTGCAGCGCCTCGCCGCGGGTATAGGCCGTGAGGAGCGCGGCCGGGTTCTTCGCCTCGCCGCCCTTGGCCAGCAGCCTGACGAACGCGTCCTGGACGGCGTCCTCGGCCCCGTCGCGGCCGTTGACCCACCGGCCGGCGTACCGGACGAGGCGGTCACGCCCGCCGCGGTACAGCTCGACCAGGTCGGTGACCGTGTCCGGGGTCTGCGGGTCCAGTTGGACGGCGGGCGGCTCAAGCACGGCGGTCATGCCGCACCTCCCAGTGTCGGCGCGGCGTCGAGGACACCCCACGTGCGGAGCTGGGTCTTGGCCCGACCGATGTAGGTCTTGACCTTGTCGGGGCGGACGCCCATCACGCGGGCCGTCTCGCCGGTCGACATGCCGTTGACGTAGCGCAGCTGCATCGCGGTCCGCTGCCGGGCCGACAGGCGGGACAGGGCGGCGACGGCGTCGACAGTGAGCTGGGTCGTGATCCGGCTGCGGGTGCCGCGCAACGGCACCATCTCGCCCGGCTTAAACTCGGCGGCGACGCAGGCGCCAGACAGGTCCGTGTGGACCTGCAGCAGCCCGGAGGCGGCGTTGAACACGACACCGGTCACCGTCTCCGTGACCCCGGCGGCGGCGATCCGGTCCCCGATCCGCAGGTCGCTGGCGCGCTTCATGCCGCGGGCGGCAACAACGTGCGCCGTGATCTCGCGGGCGATCCGGTCGGCCTCGTCGAGGGTGGCGTAGCCGCCGTCCCCGCCGGGTAGCCGGCCACGGGTCGTGGCCAGGTAGACGCGGGTCCGGCCGGCGGACCCGTCGAGGGCGTCCTGCCGCTCCAGGTTGATCGTGAACCCGTCGCTGCCGCGGTGGTCACCGGCGGACATCGGCAGGTCGACCGATGCGCTGTCGTGGTAGATGCGCTCGTCCTCGCGGAGCACGTCGAGGTCGTGATTGTCTGCGGCGCCGGTGCACCAGCGCAGCCCCTGCGGGCATGCGGACCGGGCGGGCAGCGCGGCGGGCGCCGGGGTGGTGACGGGTCGCTCGAGCGTGATGGTCATGACGTGGCACCACCTTTCGGGGCGGGTTCGGGAAGTTCGGTCAGGTGCGGCTGGTCGGCCTCGAACACGTGCAGGGCCGCGCCGAGGACGTCGTGGAGCTGTCGGATCTGCAGCAGGTCGAGGTCGACCGCCGCGGACTGCTGGGCCGGGCCGTCGTCCAGGCTGACCTCGAACTCGGCCAGGGGCAGATCGACGCCGAGCGGCGCGAACACCGTCGTGTAGAGCCGCAACGCGAACGCCGGATCACCGGCCCGGACGGCGGGAACCGTCAGGGTGCGGCTGTAGTGCCTGTCGTCCTCGGAGCACTGGGCGGGGTCGCACCACGCGGGGTGCTGCAGGTCGGCGGTCACGACGTCACCTCCCGGCGGAAGTGGCCGGGGTCGGTCGCGACCCTGCTGTGGGCGTCCAGGGCGGCGGCGAGGAGTGCGGCCTGCTTGCCGCGCAGCTCGTAGCCCTCGATCGACGTGCACTGGCCGGGCCGCATGATGGCGATCTCCACCGTCGGCAGCTCGGCCGCGGACTCGAAAGCATCGCCGTACAGCCGGACGAACACCGCCGCCTCACCGCCGTGGAACGGGTAGACGATCGTCCACGCCGACAGGTGGTGCGGGAAGTCCGGGGCGCCGGCCGTGCACTCGTCCGGCGAGCACCACACCGGGTGCTGGACGCTGTCGTCGTCGTGGCCGGTCCGGACGCTCCCGGCGGCCATCCCGAACGGCTCCTTCGGCATCCGCAGGTGCGTGATCAGCTCGGCGTCACGCTGCCGGCGGGCCTCGTCGTCAGCCGACATGGGGCACCTCCACGGCGTCGGCGGCGGCGACCAGGGCCGCGGCGAGCGTCCGGGCGTTGTCGGGGGTGAACCCGACCGCGTCACCCAGCAGCGAGTCGAGGTCGCCGGGCAGCAGCCACACCACGGGCAGCCGGTCGCCGTCGGTGGTGTCGAGCCGCGCGGACGTGACCTCAAACTGGGTCGCCTGCGGGCGGCCGACGAGGACGTCCGGGCCGCCGGTCGCGATCGGCACGTACGCGCCGTGGTGGTACTGGGCGCCGTCCGGGTCCGTCTCGTGGGTTCGGCACCACGGCAGCGCGTCGGGGCAGGGGATGAACTCCAGCCGCTGCGGGGCCGTGGACTGCGCCACGATGACCGGGCGGTCTGCGGTGATCGTCATCGGGTCACCGCCAGATCCGGAACGCCGATCGCGGCCGTGGAGGCGCGGACCGCGTCGGCCACGTCCGAGTCCCACGGCTTCGGCGCCTGCTCGTCGGAGCAGACGGTCACCCGGCGACCGTGCCACCACAGCACCCGATGGTTGTGCAACTCGATGTAGCCGGTGCCGAGCGCGGACAGCTCGACCTGGCCCATGCCGAACCACGCCAGCCACTCCAGGCCCGCCGCGATCGTCGCGGTGTGGACGGTGGCGGCGTCCTGGTCGGCCAGGATGATCCGGGCCGGGCACGGCATGCCGTCGGCGACGGCCGCGGCGATCAGCAGGAGCATCTCTCGGCGATGGATCGTGGTCACAGCAGCCCGCCCTCCGCCCGGAACTGGTCCATTTCCGCGACGAGCAGCTCCAGGTGTTCGACGGTGCACACCGCGAGCAGCACGTCGGCCAGGTGGGAGCGGACCGACGGCGCGGAGATGAACAGGCGGGCGTCGGCGTGGCGTCCACCGTCGATGGTCACCGTCAGCCACTCAGCGCCGTCCGCGCAGTGCAGCGCCGTTCCGAGCCGCCCGTCCGTCGAGGTCCACTCGCCGCTGCCGAGCACGGCATCGGTGAGCGCTTCGACGGGCACGTTGACCGACACCTTGTCGGTGCAGATCGTCACGAGCTCTGGCCGGTCCGTGTTGTGGATCAGGTAGCCGATATCCCCGGCGAAGACGCGACGGCCGGCCTGCGTGCAGAAGACGGCGGCGCGGGCGACGGTGTTCATGCCGCCCGTCCGGTCTCCGCCTGGTCGGCGAGGTTGTGGGCGGCGGCGGCGACCTGGCGCAACTCGGCGGCGGTCAGGTCGATGCCGTCGGGGCTGGCGGTGATGACGACCGCGGTCTGTCCGGTGATGCCGTACTCGTCGAAGCGGTTGAGGTTCAGGGTGACCTCGCCGCTGACGAGGTTGCCGCCGCCGGCCGCCCGGATGGTGAGGGGCTGGCCCTCGTGGCAGATGGACCCGTCGGGGTCGGTGGCGTGCTTGCGGCACCACGGCGGGCAGGTCGGGGCGGTGGCGGTGCGCCGGTCGGCGTCGACCAGCTGCGCGGCGGCCTCGACGGCGTCAGCGAGCTGGCCAGCCTCCACGGGCAGCAGGTCCCACGACTCGGTGGGCTGCGCCAAGCAGGTCAGACCGTGGCGGACCTGGTCACGCTGCTCGACCGCCGTGTACGCCCGGACGTAGTTGATGAAGACGTTCGCGGCGCCGTCGTCGAAGACTGCACCGACCTGCATGGTGTAGTCGCGGACCCGGACGACCGAGACGGCACCGCCGGTGCCGTCCTTGACGTCGTCGCGCTGCAGGTCCCGGGCGGACCCCTGGGCCTTGCGCAAGGCGGCAGCCAGCTCGCGGGCTTTGCCGGGGCCGAGGTCCGGACCCTCCCGGCGGCCGAGGTAGGCGTGGACGATCGCCGGCTCGTCGCCGCGGCCACCGTCGCACCGCTCGACCGTGACCCGGATGACGTGCTCCGGGGTCGCGCCGGGCTGGCCGTTGAACTCGTACGCCGCGATGGTCGCGGCGGCGGACTGGTGGAGCCGGGCGTCCTCGGCGTCGCCGCTCCACATGCAGCCGATGCACCACGGCACCGGGCACGGGCCGGGGTCCGCGGCGGGGGCGGCGATGCGGTTCCACGCGTCGATCGCGGCGGCCAGGTCGTCGAGGCGGGACGCGGTGGCCCCGATGGTGGGACGTTTCGCCGGGGTGGCCTTCATGACGGGCGCAGGATGCGCCGCCGTAACGTAGGTGGTCATGGGTTGGAGACCTCCAGTGGTTCTTGCCCTAGGGCCCCGGGCTGCGGCGGAATCGCATGCTTGGGGCCCGCCTTCTCGGTGCTGGCCGGGTGGCCATCGGTGCGCCCGAAGGGTGGTCGGGCGCACGGGAAAGTCACCCGGGGCTACTGCTGCTCGCGCTCGGCGAGCCAGGCGGCGCCGGCCGCGGTGAGGATGTAGCGGCGGATGTTGGCGTCGAGGTCCGCGACGAGGTGGCCGTCGGCGAGCATGGCGTCCCGGGCGGCGATCTCCTGGGCGTTGGCCGAGTTGAACCAGCTGACGGTGAGCCAGCCGGCGTTGCGCCGGAAGTGCCGGGCGAGGGCGAGCCGGGCATCGTGGTCTGCGGGCATGCTGCTGCTCCTCGGGCGTGGGGGGAGGGGCGGTGCGGGGGCCGATGGGGGCTAGCCCGGCCCCCGCACCGCGGCGGGGGAGGTCAGACCACCGGGTGGGCGGCGACGAGGTCGGCGTAACGGCGGAGCGCAACGTCCTCGGAGTCGTGGCGGAAGCAGAGCGCCGGGTCGATGAGGCGGTTGCGGCGGCCCTGGACCATCACACCGGCCTGCGGCGTCTGGAAGATCCGGATGGCGACCGGCCCGGCGATGTGCTCGCGGACCTCGCCCTGGGCGAGCGGCGCGGCCGGGTCGGCGGCGGGCTCGATGGCCTCGGCGAGGGCCAGGGAGAGGTACGCGGAGGCGGTCAGAGCCGCGGCGACCTCGTCGGCGAAGGACGAGCACTGGTCGGCGACCCGGTGGCTGCCCTCGTAGACCTCGACGGTCCAGGCGTTCGACGTGACCCGCATGAGGCGGATCTGGGTCCGGCCGACCTGGCGTTCGATGAGCTGGCCGATGGCCATGACGGGCTCGCGGGTCGCGGCGGGGGCGCTGATAATCTGCGTCATTAGCTGGGCTCCTGGTTGGATCAGGTGTCCGGTCAGGGCCCCTGTTGGTGTTACCAGCACCGACTGGGGCCCGCTCTTTTGTTCTGCCAACAGCCTACGTCTCGTTACCAACGAAAGCAAGAAAGTTGGCGCCGTTGACCACGATTGTGGGAACGCGTAGCGTCGTGAGATCATCGCAGGGTGACCGCAGCCAAGCCGTCGAAGAGAGCGGCCACCGAGGATGACCCGCTCGCCGAGTCCGCGAAGACCTTCGCGACGGCTCGCGACGCGCAGGCGGCGGCCCAGCAGGCGCTCGCCGACGCAACCAGGGCGCTCAAGGCCGCCCGCGCCGCGATGGCGGACGAGATCGTCAAGGCAGCCAAGGCCGGAGTGCCGCAGCGAGAGATTCACCGACGGACCGGCGACATATGGACACGCGAGAACATTCGGAAGGTCTGCATCGCGGCCGGCGTGGATCTCAGCCGCAAGTAGCTCAACCTGCACCGGGCACTCCCCTCAAGAACGGTTCGTTCTTGAGGGACAGCCTCACGGATAAGATTGGTCACCATCAGTGGCGGCGCGTTGACCCATGTTGGTCAACGCCTCCGAGAGGTCGCGGGTCCGCATGAACAGTGAGACCTTTGGGCAAGCGCTCCGCCGGCTCCGCGGCGACGGCAACAAGTCACTACGCGGACTCGCCGGCATCACCGGCTACGACTACACCTACCTATCGAAGGTCGAGAACGGACAGCAGCAGGGGTCACGCGACCTTGCCGAAGCCTGCGACCAGGCGCTCGAAGCCGACGGGCAGCTTGTGGCTCGATACGAAGCCACACAGACCGAAACGGAGGACATCGGGACCATGCTGCGTCGCACGTTCCTGCTCGGCTCCGCGGGCGTCCTCGCCGCCAACAGCCTCGGCATCGCCACCCCCGCCCGCACTCACCGCATCGGGGCCAACACCCTCGCAGACCTGCGGTCTGTCGCTGCCTCGTATCGGCGTTCCTATCGGGCCGTGCCGGCTGGCCAGCTCCTCCCGGCGGCCCAGGCGCATCTTGAATTGGCGATGTCGATGCGCCCAGCGCAGCAGCCGGAAGCGGAGCGGATCGAGCTGATCAGCGTCGTCGGTGAGATGGCGGCGCTCGCGGCGGTGGTTGTCCTGCTCGACCTCAACAAGCCCGACGCCGCCCAGGCGTATCTGGAGGTCGCCTGGCAGGCTGCGAAAGCTGCCGACTCGCCCGAGCTGCAAGCCATCATCCTGGCTGGGCGGTCCTTCGTCTCCGCGTATGGGCCCAGCCGCAACCATCGCCAGGGGCTGGAGTACGCCGAGCTGGCCTGTGAAATCGCGCAGACCGGGGCATGCCACGAAACTCGGGGATGGGTGGCCGCGGTCGCATCGGAACGGCATGCATCACTGAACGACCTGGCGTCGTGTCAGCGGAGGATGGACGACTCCCGGGCTGCTCTCGATGCGCTCGACGACGGCGACCCGCAATGGCTTGGTCTTGGCGGCTTCAACGCCACAAAGCTGCTCGCCTACGAGGGCGGCAACATGGTCCGGCTCGGCCGCTGGTCGGCGGCGGGGCCGGTCCTTGACGCGGCGGTCGACCAGTTCGGTGACGACATGGTCCGTCACCGCTGTACTGCGCTACTTGATCGCGCTGAGGCGCGCCTTGGTGCGGCTGAGGCGCGCCCCGGTACGGGTGACGTGGACGCTGCCTGCATCGACGCCTCGTCTGCGTTGGTGCTTGCGGTGGAGATGCAGCACGGGCAGAGCCTCAGGAGGCTGGACGCGCTGTCGCGTCGGGTTGCGGCAACCGGGGCGGCGGCCGGCCGGGCGCTACGTCGTGAGATGGTCTCAGCCAGAGCAGACACGGCGGGCGTCTTCAGGATGGAGAGCTGATGAAGCCACAGGCGTTGATCCTCGACTTCGGCGGAGTGCTGACCCTGGACTTCTGGGAGGCGCTCCGCGAATTCTGCCGCGCCGAGGGGCTTCCCGGTGATGCGCTCGTCGACCTGGTGACACGGGACCCGGACGGTCGTCGAATGCTGGTTGACCTGGAGCGTGGTGCGATCGGGCAGGCCGAGTTCGAGCAGTACATGGCCGACCGGCTAGGTCTCGAACGCGGCGGCCTGCTGGCCAGGATGGCAGCCGGGCTACGGCCTGATGACGTGATGCTGGCCGCAGTGGCGCAGCTGCGGAAGGCCGGCGTGAAGATCGCGATCCTGTCGAACTCCTGGGGATCGGACTTCTTCGACCCGTACGCCCCGTGGGAGCTCGAAAGCCGCGCTGATGTTGTGGTGATCTCGGATCAGGTGCGGATGCGAAAGCCCGATGCGGAGATCTTCGACCTGACGGTGGAGAAGTTGGACGTGCCAGCGGCGGCATGCGTGTTTGTTGATGACATCGCCGCATACCTGGAGCCGGCGCGGGATCGTGGCATGATCGTGGTTCACCACACCGAGTCCACGAAGACTGTCCAGCGGCTTGCGGAGCTATTCGGCGTGGCATTGGATGCGAGCGCGCGCTGACCGATCCGGCCTCAGCGGTCGAGCCCGAGTAAGGCCCATGTCCGATCGGGGGGCAGGTCTGGCAACGCTGACGGCACCTCCCGGCCGCCGACCCATCTAGGTCTACTGGCTGTCGCAGGTACGAAGCCCCCGCGCTGGCATTGCAGACGGAAGCGCACTACGACTTGCGCCGCCTACGGTCGGTCACGAGTATCAGGCCCTCGCGCTGGCGTTGCGTCACGAACTGGCCGCGGCGCTCACCGCGAGCGCCTACTACCTCGCAGGTACGAAGCCCCCGCGCTGGCGTCTTCACCTGCAGCCTACGCGGCTTCGCCGCCTTCGCGCTGCTGCGCGTCAAGGACGGCGCGGAGCAGCTCCGCCCAGTCTTCGACGTCTCCGAGGCGGTCGACGCCGTGCTCGGCGCACAGTTTCCGGGCCGCTTCGAGGACGCGGAGGTGGTCGACGAGACTGCCGACGAGCTTCCGCATCTGCGCGATCTTCAGGTCGATCGCGTCGATCGTCATGTCGTCCCACAGGATGCGCTGCCCGTCGGGCAACCGGTACACGGTGTCGTGGAGTCTGGCTACCGCGGCCAGCTGGCGCCGACGGCCGGCCTCAAGTCGGACCGGAGGCGTCTCGAGCTGGCCATCGGCGCCAGCAGTTGGTACGGGAAGCAACGCGCGGCGCATGCATCCGTTGACCAGCTCGCCTTCGATGCCGCTGGCGCGGCGCAGCACGAACGGTCGTGCCCAGTCCTTCCACCGTGGCGGCAGGTCGGACATCACTGCGTCGGTCGCCTCGCCGGGTGAAGCACCCGCGGCGATGAGCCGCCGAAGCTGCCCGTGCACGGTCTCAGCGTCGGTCTCTGTCATGCTCCGCCTCCAGTGGTGTAGTAGACGACCTGCACGCCGCGGCGTTCGGCAGCGTTGATGAGCGCGGCTCGGAACTCACCCGGTGCCGCGTACTGCATCTGCTTGCGGCCGTGCCGCGCTTGGGGGGTGTCTTCGTTGCCGACGGCTGCGGTGCGCCGCAGTGCGGCAATGTCGATGTCGCGGATGGCGATGATGCGGGCAGCGTCGCACAGCCACGCGGCGGCTTTGCGGTACAGGTCGCGGCGTTTCGCGATGGTCTGCTGCCGCTCGTGAGCCTCGTACTCCCACAGGTGCCGGTCACGACTGCGCCATGCGACGAGCTTCGCGGCCAGCGGATGGTCGGTCGGCCAGGCTGTCGCCAGCTGGTCGTACTTCGCGAACTTCATCACCCTGGCCTGCGCCGCGGTGCACCCGACCTGTTCGGCCAGGTCGGAAGCTTCGGTCAGCGCCTCGACGACGGCCGGGCGGAGCTCGTTGAGCAGTTCGGCACGGTCGGCACGGATCGCGTCGTCGCGGCCGAGCAGGTCCCGCCAGGCGGCGGGCGCCCACAGCTCAGCGAAGTCGCCGCTGGTGACGTGCGCGGCAACCTCGTCCGGCGGTGCGGGCAGGTTGCCGGATGCGGTGGAGACCCGGGCTACGCGCACGCCGCCGGTCGGGCCGCCGGACGTCCAACGCAGATCGACGTCGACTGCCTCGCCGGTGGTCTTCTTCGCCGGCGACGTCGTGCGGGCGGTCAGGGTGACGTGCAACCGGTGCTGGCCTGCCGTCCGGGTGCGGGTGACCCGCACGTAACGAACCTCCGCATCTTCCGGTAGATGCCGGTGCTGGACGACCGGCAGCTCGAGCCAGTACGGTCCGAGCCCGCGGGTCCGGCCAATCTGCAGCCGCAGGGTCCGGGTCCGGTCGCTGATGCGCTCGTTGACCCGCCGTAGCTTTCCGAGCCAGTCGCTGGCCGGCCTGCCGGGTTCGAGCGCCCACAGGGGGCGCAACGCGCCGCTGGTGGACCGTACTTGCACGGTCAGGGTTCCTTCGCCGGTCCAGCGCCTGAATGCCAGCTCCGCGGGCTGGCCGGCCTTCCAGGCTTCGCGAACGCGGCTACGGGCAGCACGGAACTTGTCGATGGTGTCGTTGTAGGTGCCCCAGCCGAGCCCGCGGGTTTTGACGAAGTCCGCGTACAGGTTGGCCTTGCCTTCGGCGTGGCGGCGTGCCTCGTCGAGTTCGGCACGGACGGCGTCCATCTGCGGCTTCAGATCAGCCTTGATGACCTTGAGTTGGTCGCGGGCGGCTCTACGATCACCGCGGGCGGCGGCGAGCCGGGCCTTGATATCGCGGCTGGCCACGGTGGTGCGCGCGTTCTGGCGTTCGGCGAGCGCGTCGGCGGTGACCTGCTCGATGGTCTGGTTGGCGGCGTCGACAGCGGCCTGGGCCGCGGCAACGCGAGGGAACGACAGCCACAGCGCGGCCTTCATTGCCTCGTAGCGCCGGTCGATCGCGACGAGTTCGTTGTAGAGATCGTGGCCGAGTCGCAGTTGGCGGAGCGCCTCGTCGGGCAGGTCCGCCCACGACGGGCAGCCGTATCGGTAGACGGCGGTGGCACCGTCGTACGTGGATCGCTTCACGGCTGCTGGCGCGTGTTGTCGGTTTCGTTGCAGGCGCGCCGACCCTGTGCTGGCGTTAGGTCGCTCGGCCGAATCTCGAATAGTTGCTCGAAGGTTGGCGGTTCTGCGCCGCGGCGGCGAGCAATGACGGCTACGCCGGTGAGGATTTCCGCGATTGTGCGGTCGCCGACGCGGTGCCCCTCCTTGGCCCGGTGCAGGTTGAGCGGACGCATCTCAAGCTGGCGGGCCTGGGTCTGGAGGGGCAGGTACCGAAGGTCGCCCATGAAGTCCTGAAGGCGGTCCCATCGCAGATAGATTCCACCCATGACGATCGAACCAGATTTCATGAAATTAGGTTAGCACGTCTTCTGTGATGCACAAGTCATCCGTGAAAGGCAACCTGCATGCATGGAAGTGATCGGGCATACTGTCGGGCATGCCAGATCAGCCGGGCTCGGAGCGCAGGCCGACACAGTTCGGGTTCTATCTGCTCGGCCGCATGGCGGAGGCGGGGTATGCGCGACAGATCGATCTTGTCAAGGCGACGGGTGTCAGCGCCGCAACGATCAGCCGGCTGATCTACAGCGGTGAGTTCACGCCTGACGTACGGACCCTGCAGCGACTCGGCGACGCCCTCAACGTGCCGGCCACCGAGCTGGTCGCGCGACGACTGCAGACCAATGAGACCCCCCTGGCGGTTGGTGTCAGTCAGGTAGAGCCATCTTTCGTGCTCGACCCCGAGCTGGCGGACGAGGTCCAGATCACCGACCAGGCGCGGCGCCTTTCATGGCTGGTGACGTCGGGCGTAATCCCGCCCGAAGCTGCACGGCGCCTGTCGGTGCTCGTCGAGTCCGCGATGGACCTGGTGGTGCCGCACCCGCTACTACGCTCGACCCTGCGCGCGGTCTCCGATCACGTCGACGCGGGCGTATCCTCGGCCGAGTAACGACGCCAGTGCAGGGGCTTTGTACCTGCGACGTCTCACCCGCCGAGGCTGCCCGTCTGCTGCCAGCTGCCGTCGCCCAGCGAGTGCCGGCCGGTCTCAAGGCGCGCGACGCTGGAACGGTGATCTACTTGGCGGGCGGCGCCAGCCCAGGGGTTAACGCACAGGCCACCTGAAGACACGCCCCCACCAGGGGGTCGCCCGCCGGTAGCTTTTTCGCGGAGCCGGGAAAAAGCCTGCTCAGGGTTGCTGCCGCTGTTCTTTGCCGCGGTGTCTACCGTTCGGTTTTGAGCAGTAGCGGCGATCGGGGCGACGCGGGCCGGACGATGGACCTCTCTACCCGGCTGAGAGTATCGTCGAACACATGGCCGAGCAGCAGCCCGACACCCGCGGCGACCAGGACGCCGAGGCGTCGCAGCGCCGCGCCAGGGCTCGCCAGCGCCTGGCCGAGGCCGACCAGCACTGGACCGACGACCGGCTCGACGCCGCCTACGAGGAGCACGACCGGCGACTGAACCACGCCGCGTGATCAAACTCGTTCTGGACGTCTCCGCGGTCGCCGCCTACGCCGAGGGCCGCACCTTGGACGTCGGGGACCTCATCGAGCAGGTCGTCGATGAAGGCAACGAGTTCGCGGTGCCGCTGCTGTGCCTCGCCGAAGCCGGACACCAGGCCAAGAGCCTGGAGGTGTTCGCGCGGCTGCGCATCCTCGCCGGCCACCCGCACGGTGTGATCGTGGCGCCGCCCGGCGACTGGGAGCTGCTCGCCGACGCCGGCCGGGTCTACGGGTCGGTGGTCGCCGGTGTGGTCGCCACGGTGGCCCGGGCCAACCGGGGCGCGTACGTGGTCACCACGAACCCAGACGCGTACGAGCCGCTGCCGACGATCGGGATCTGAAGGTCAGACCGTCCAGCCCGACCCGGCGCGGCTTTCGTCGTCGGCCGGGTACGGGTTCGCGTCGAGCTGGGCCTGCATGTGCTCGCGCATGTCGCCGCGGTACGCCTCCCACGCGATGCCCCGCACGGCCGCCGCGTGCTCGGGCAGCCGGCGGTTGATGACCCGCAGGAACCCGACGAGCACGTCCGCGGCATGGTTCACGAGAACCTGCGGCCGGTGCCGCTGGCCGAGGCTGAAGCCGATCAGTCCACCGATGAACGCGGCCAGTACCGCGACGACCACCATGGGTGCACGGTACTGGCCGCGGATCCGCAGAGGAAGCGTCTCCACGGGGCGGGCACGCGAAGCCGTAACGGACGGTGGCCGCCGCTTGTCCCGCACTCCGCCGCTGAAGGACGCTCCCACCAGCGGGGCGTCCTGGTGTCACAGGTTCTGAGGCCCGCTGTCACAGGTCGAACCTGTGACAGCGGAACCACCTGTGACGGAAAAAATGGGCTCTGACCTGCGGATGTCACGGGCGTCACGGGTGTCACGGGTTCTCAGGACATATAAGCCCCCTACAGGGGACGAATTAAATATTCGAGAGTGAGCCGCGGGGGCGGACGGATACCGAACGTGACGGCAGTCGCGAGGCGATGTGACCGGCCACCTCTTGAGCCTCGCCCTCCGCGTCTCACCAACGTGTCACTGAACTCAGCGCACAGGCCGCACGCGGTGCACGAAAGGTGCATTTCGGGTAGGGCCTGATGCCGCCTGACCTGCACTCAACGCACTCAGCGCACTTCCACGCACGCCACCCTTGCGACTTCCAAACTGACGGTGTGAGTTCGATTCTCATCGCCCGCTCCAAGATTCAATGCCAGGTCAGACGGCATCCGGCAGACCGACTGCCGATGGCCACAGGGTGAACCAACGGCGATCATCTCGCACAGTTTTGTCACACGCCGTTTTCGGCGCTCACTGGGGCGGCTTGACCGCGTTCCAGTCGACTACCGTCGCGTCCGCGGGTGCCGTGTACGCCGCGCCGAGAAGGCCGCCGGCCGCGGCGAGCGCGTCGTCCTGGCTGTGGACGTAGGTGTCCATCGTGAAGCTCACCTTGGCGTGGCCGAGCCAGGCCGAGATGACCGCGACCTTGACCCCGCGAAGGTGCATCAGCGTCCCGCAGGTGTGACGGGCGTCGTGGAGCCGGATCACCGGGAGGCCAGCGATGCGGGCCAGGCGCTCGAACTCGTCGCCGTACCACTCCGGTCGATACGGGCGGCCCAGCTCGTCGGTGAAGACGTGATGGCCGTCACAGAGCGGACAGAGCGGCTGGTACGCCTCGCCCGCCCGGTCGCTCTCTTCCCGCTGCTGCAGCTGGTGAGCCACCAGGGCGTCGATCAGGCCGGGAATGGACTTGAGCGGCAGCGTCCGCTTCGACCGCTCCGTCTTCGGGTCCTCCTCGTAGATCATTCCGTCAGACATCTTGCGGGCGTTGTTGATCGTGATCGTCCCGGCGACGAGGTCCAGGTCCGACCAGCGCAGGCCCAGCACCTCTGACCGGCGCAGTCCGTACAGGCTGAGCTGCCAGGCTGCCGAGAGGCGGTGCCCACTGACCGACTGCAGGAACGCTGCCGCGGTGTGCTCGGTCCAGGTCCGCATCTCGTAGGCGTTCGGTGACGGGCGCTCGACGAGCCGGACCACGTTGCGGCCGATGATGCCCTGAGCCAGGGCGCTGTCGAACGCCTGCTGCAGAACTCCGAGTGTGCGGTTCACGGTGGCCGGCTCAAGGGACTGGCGCACGACATTGCCGGTGCCGCGCCGCCCACCGGTAAGCATGTGGTTCACCATCTTGTCGACGTCGGCCTTGGTGACCTGCTGCATGCGCAGGTGGCCGATGCGCTCGACGGCATGGGCGAGGTTGTTGCGGTAGGTGGTGCGGGTGCCGCGCCTGATGTTCCGCTTGCCTTCCAGCCACGACTCGCAGAATTCACACACGGTGATCTTCGACGGCGCGACGTAGGTCCCGGTCGACTTCGCCGCGATGATCTTCGCCCGTTCTGCCTTCGCCTCCTTGAGCGTGTCGAAGGTGAAGGTGCGCTGGTCACGCTTCCCGTCGGGCTTCTTCCCGACGTCGATCCTGAACCGGTACCGGGTGGAGCCGTCGGCGAGCTCCACTTTCTCGATCGGGTCCTGTTTCCTTGCGCCCATCAGCGCTCCCCTTCGACTTCGGGACTCTTCGCGTGGTCGACGACGTAGCCAGGTGGGCGCCTGTGGAACGGCAGGTCCTGCCAGTACCACTCAGACGATGCGCACATCTCGGCGTCCTCCGGGCCACCCGCGTCGACCACGCGCTGCTCAAGGATTCGACCATCACGGTCGATACGTTCGTACACCTCGAAGGTGCGTTCGCCGAGGGTCCGCACCAGGATCGGCGGCAAAGGTGGCGGCGCCACCTCGTGGACACGCATGTTCTGCCGGGTGCCCCTCAGATCCTCGACGAGTTCGTTCAACCTGACGCGCACCTCCTGCAGGCGGACTTCGTGGAACTTGCGCTCCTGATCCGTGGTCGCAGCCGCGGCGGCATCGGCGATGATCTGGCTGCTGTGGTACTCCGCGAACCACCGCCCCACGGTGCGGTCATGATCTTCATGGAAGAAGACGCGGTGCATGACCCGGGCGAAGCCGTCCACGTCGGGCCGGTCACCCGATATCGGGTCTGGCGGACCATCGCTTGGGGTTGCACTAGGGAACGCTGCCCGCGCCGTGAACCACTTGAAGGCATCCCACGTCGGACGCTCGACGCCAGGCATCACCTCAACGCTCGACCGCTGTCCGAGCGGGTAGATCAAAAGCGGCGGCGGGACCGCGAGCGCTCGAGCGAGCGCGATGATGTCGTCCAGGTCGACGCGTCGATCGCCCTTCTCGATCCGCCGCAAGCCGAGAACCGGGATGGGCCTGCCAAGCGCCTCCAGTTTGGCCGACAGTTCGGCATAGGTCATCTCGCCGCGAAGCCGGCGAAGGTTCTCTGAGACCGCCTGGCCGGCAGGCCCCAAGGCGATGCGCTTCTCGTCTGCCATTTGCAGAGTGTCGCATCATGATGATCTGACACGCAACGCGCATCGTTCATCTTGACGCACCCATCGCACTCAGGGCATCATGATCTCAGATCGGTGCCACGCCGATCATCACGATCGATTGAGGCGATGAACTTGACGATTAGTGCACTCCCGGACCCGCCGCGGCCAGCCGCCCTCCTGCCTGACAGCGCCGTGTCTCGCGCCCTGCCCGACCCCCGGACCGAACCGACCCTCTCGATTCCCCGCGCGGCGGCAATCCTGGGCATCAGCCGGCGCCACGCCTACACGGCGGTCGAGCGCGGCGAGATCCCGAGCATCGCGGTAGGCCAGCGAAAGCTCATTCCGACTGCCCGCTTCTTGGAGCAGTACCAGCTCTCCGGCAAACCGATGGCCGCGTGACCGTCAGTTAGGACAACTGACGGCATGGCGCTGACCAGCGGAAACAGCCCCCCGTATCACGCGAATCTCACGACCGGGAGCCCCCTCGACCCGGCGACGAGCCCCCAGAGAAACAGCGAGCCGGACCCCCGACAGGCCCGGCACCGCCACCATCCACGCCCACAGAGGGACGCTCACCAGTGAACAACAGAGTAACCAGACTCGACCGCGCTGCGAAAGCAACCGAACGACGCAGCCGCGCCCTCCCCGTCGTCCACGCCGCGCTCTACGAACCCGCCGGCGCTCGGCATCGCTACCTCGCGATCACCTCGCCGTGCCCCTACTGCGGAGGCAGGCACCATCACTTCACCGGCGAAGCCGCCGGCTTCAACCGGAAGCGCGCCGGATGCCGCGGCGGCCGGTACCTCATCCGCATCGCCCGGACCTATCAGCGCCGCGGCGGAACCGAGGTGGTCATCCGTGCCGCGTAGCCTCGCTGCCGTCCGCGTTCAATGGCCGGTGAACTTCGACGAAGTGATCCGCGCCGAACTCGACGGCGAACTCCCCTTGGACGTCGCGGCCATCGTCGCCGAGGCCGAAACCGCGGCCTACACCCGCGGCTGCGTCGCCGCCCTCGAAGCCGTCGCCGTCGAACACGCCCGCCTAGAACTCCTCGGGGAGAACTGGCGCGAACGAGCGGTTGAGCAGTATCAAGCACTACGACAGCGCCGCCGGGCCGAGATCGACGACGCAGCCGAAGCCGAGCGGGTCAAGTGGAACATCGCCGCCGGCAGGCACCCCCGCTACCGATACCGAGGTGGCGCCGTCGACTACATGACGGGGCTGCCAGCAGACTCGGCGTGCGCGTGGCTGCGGAACAAGCGGCGACATGAGGCGCCGCAAGAGCCGGTCAGGGTGCCGGCCGAACCCGCGACGCCCACGCCCGGCAAACCCGCCTACACCTCCTGGCCGGAGGTCCACCGATCGGTCACCGCATCGGTGTGGGCACGGATATGGGGCGACCTGTCCGATCAAACCCGGCAGACGATCAAGCACCTCGACCCGGCGACGGACCGACACCTGCGGAGCGCGGCATGAGCGACAACAGCGAAGCAGTCGCCGAGCCGTACCGCATTCCCGGCCTGCCGAGCCCGGAGGCGCTTGTCGCCGAACTGCTGGCACTCGACGATCTCGCACGGCATACGAAGTTCAAGGCGGTCGTCCGCATCCTCGGCCGGGCCGGCAAACCCGACCAGCAGCTCTACCGGGATGCGATCGTCAAGGCCGGACTCAAGGGCGCCCGGGACATGGGCACCGCCCTTACTGAAGCCACCCGGATCGCCGAAGCCGAGCGCAAAGCTGAGCGCAAAGCCGAGGTCGTCAATCCCGACGAGCGCTACCTAGCCGACAACGGCTGCGTGTACCTCGTCGACGACGACGGCGGACGCACCCTGCTTGCCCAGTTCGTGCCCAAGATCGTCGCTGAGGTCATTCGTGACGACGGCACAGAGCGGATCAGCCTCGTGCAGATCCGCGTGGTCCTGCCGACGGGTCAGACCGGCGAGGCGGAGATCCTCACCGAGGAGGCGCCCAACGCCCGCAAGTGGGCCGGGCTCGCCGTCGGCGCCCGCGCCAAGATCTGGCCGATGCCGCGGGCCTCCGAGCACGTCTGGACCGCATGTCAGGTGCTGTCCGGAGAGGCGTGGACCCAGACGGTCAGGTACGCCCACACCGGCTGGCGCCATCTCGCCAGCCGGCACCAGTTCCTCACCGCCTCCGGCGCGATCCACGGCGACGGCCTGGACGCAACCGTCCAGGTTGACCTCGGCTCGCCTAGGCTCAACGAGTTCCGGCTACCCGACCCGGCCGCCGTCCATGCCGACGATCACCGCGCCGCCGTCCATGCATCCCTTGAACTGCGACGCGTCGCACCCGACCGGATCATGATTCCGCTGCTCGCGGCCGTCTACCGGGCACCGCTCCCCCTGCTTCCGGACACCACTGTGTGGATCTACGGCCCGTCCGGATCGCTCAAGACGGCTGTCTCGGCCGTAGCCCAGCAGCACTTCGGCGCCGGCATGCACGCCAAGGCGCTCCCCGCAGAATGGAAGTCCACGGCGAACGCGCTGGAACTGATCGCGCACGCCCTGGCCAACGTGCTGCTCCTGATCGACGACTTCGCCCCGCAGGCCGTTGCCAACCCGGCGCAGCTGAACCAGACCGTGGACCGGGTCGTCCGCGGCGCCGCCAACACGTCGGCCCGCGATCGGCTTATGCCCGACATCACCATGCGGCCGTCAAAGTTCCCGAAGGCGCAGCTCGCCGCATCTGGCGAGGATCTGCCCAGCGGCCAGTCGCTGCGGGCACGGACCACACCGGTGCCCGTCGAGCCCGGCGACGTCGACAAGAAGCTGCTCAGCGAGGCCCAGCAGAAGGCGGCCGACGGCATCTACGCCCTGGCGACGGCCGGCTACGTGCAGTGGCTTGCCCGCCGCCAGGACGACAACCCGAAGTACGTCGATGAGCTGCGCAGTCAGATGCAGCAACTGCGCGACGAGTTCGACAGCACCGGCCACCTCCGCCTGCCCGAGGCGTCGGCCTCGCTGCTCATCGGCTGGCGGGAGTTCCTGCGCTACGCCTGGCACCTCGGCGTCGTCACCGACGCCGAGGCCAAGCAGATCTTCATCGAGGCAAAGACGGCGTTGAACGGCCTTGCCGGTGACCAGCGCGAGCAGACCAGGGCGTTCGACCCGGTCCAGCTCTACCTCGCGGGCATCGAGCAGGCGCTGGTCAACGGCAACGCGCACCTCGCCGACCAGACCACTGGGGCTGAGCCGGCGTACGGCGACGACGCCGTCCGGCGCAGCCTCGGGTGGGACTCGTTCTGGGCTGGCGACAGCCGCAACTACCGCGCGAACGGCGAGAAGATCGGGTGGATCAGCGCGACCGGCGACATCTACCTCGAGCCGCGAAGTGCCCACACGGTCGCGGTTCAACAGACGCAGCGGAGCCGCACGCCCCTCGTCACCAGCCGGGAGACGATCCACAAGGGCCTCAAGCGTGAGGGCCACGTCGCCGAGACCGGCAAGGGAACGATCCTCGTCCAGCGCCGCATGGCCGGCAAGCGGGTCTGGGTGCTGCATCTGCACCGCGCCGTGCTGCTGGACATGGCGGCCGACGAACCGCAGCCGGGCGAAGGTGATGCCGCGTGAACACTGCGGTCCTGAACGCGTGTCTTATCCACCGACGACCTGTGACACCTGTGACATCAGCCCTTGAAGGCCGCGTTTACGCAGGTCAGCCCCGTCACAGGTTGGTGTCACAGGTTCCCGCGGCGGCCCCGAGAACCTGTGACAGCGGCGACGGAACCTGTGACACCGCGCCCCGCGGCATCCACGCCCAAGACCTCAACCACGAGGAGCCCGCATGAAACTCGACCCCGCCAACGTCGTCGAAGGCGTCAAAGACGCCGTGTGGGGCTGGCTGAACGAGCACAGCGTTACCGCCCCTGAAGCCGTCGAGTACGGCGTTGCACGCGCCGTCACCGCCTGGCTCGACAAGCACGGCGATGACGTCCTGACCGCCGCCGTTGCTCGCGTCCTTGCCGAGCGGGAGGTGTGATGTGGCACTGCCCGAGATCACCGGCGACGCGAAGCTGATCACCGACCCGAGACACGGCATCGCCAAGACCGGGTCGCCGTGGGCGAACTGCATGATCCGCTTCACCGGCTATCGGAAGGACGGTGACGACTGGGTCGAGGACTCGTCGTTCACCGCCGCCCTCGCCGCGTTCGGTGACGAAGCCGCCCAGCTGGCCGCGTTCGCCAAGGGCGACGGCATCCACGTCGAGGGCCGCCTGCGCAGCCTGCGGATCTGGACGCCCGCCAAGGGCGAGTCACGGCCCGACCTAGAGATCACTGTTCGGTCCGTGTCCAGGCCCGAGCGTCGCCCGCGGAACCCTGACCAGCCCCCGCGCCGGGGCGCGCAGAACGCGCGCACCCCCGACCTGCGTGGGGCTGGGGCCCACGCTGCACCCGCCTCAAGGCAAGCGCAGGTCGACAACGTCTGGCCCCGCCCCGGCATCCCCGACCTGAACCGTCGTGACGACCGTGCAGGTTTGGCCTCGGCTTCCCGGCTCCGGGAAACCGGTGGCGCCACCGCAAACCGTCCGCACCGAGCTGGGCAGCCCCCGACGCAGCACGCCGGCCGCCGCCGCGACGCCGCGCCCGCACGCCCCTCCGGGACTGGCGGCATCGTCACCAACCTCCGCGACCACGTCGCGGCCCGGCGCAACCGCACACCAGAAGGGGCGCACTCGTGACCACGATCAAGCAGCTCGGCGGCATGATCCGCCGAGACCTCAAGGCCGCACACCAGGCGCGTACCCCACTGGCCAGCGGCGGTGCGGCATGACCGCCAAGAAGGTCCGACTGCACGAGATCAGCTCTCTCGTGCAGTCCACCCCTACGGCGCGGCGCCACTCGTTCAGGATCGCCATCGTCGAAACCAGCGGCATCGCCGCCGCCGACCTCACCGCCGAGGCCCAAGTCCTCTCCGATGCGACAGTCGCGGCGCTCGCTGCCTGGCCGGCGCTGGCCGCCCGCATGGTCGACACCCTCGCTAACGACACCTCACGGGACCCGGCGGTGCGTCCTACCGTGGTGGACGCGCTCGCCGCCGAGCTTGCCCGTCGAATGCTGAAGGTCGCTTCGGCGCTGGCCACGCTCACAGCCGCCGATGCAGCCGCCCAGGGTGTCGACAACCCCTCCGCGAAGCCGGACCGCGCCCGGATCGAACGCGTCGCCGCCACGTTCGCGGCACGCATCGCCGCTGGCTACGCGGCGGCAGCTGTCGACGCCCGGCTTCACGTGCCGGTGACGGAGGCATCGCGGCTCAGGACGGCGGCGTCCGCCGTCGCATCCGCGGTACGCACCGCCCTGACCGCGCTCGGGACCGCGTTGAGCGGGCTCGTCCCGACGTACGTCGGTGCGGCGATGGCGGCAGGCGCGCACGAGGGCCGTCGGTCCGTGTTCGAGGCGCATCCGCCGCGCTACCTGGTTGCCGACGAGCGGCCTGACCCGAACCGGTGCGGGCCGTGCGCCGAGGTCGACGGCCGCCGGTACCGGACCCTTGCCGCCGCGCTGGAGGACTACCCAACGGTGGGCTACCGGCTGTGCAAGGGCGGCGTCCGCTGCCGCGGTCGGCTCCGGGCCGTGTGGCGTGAGCCGAACAGCGAGGCTGCCGCCACCAGTCGGCGGTAACCGTTTCCAGCAACGACCCGGACCGCAGTGAAGGCGGACCGGCAGCACGAGAGGAGCAAAAGGATGTCCACGACCACGGACAACCCTGACCGGAGAAAACCGCAGCGTGGCCGCAGCGGCGGCGGCCGATTCATTCGCACCGACGAATCAGCCGAGCGCGACGCGGAGGCATGCCGCCTGCGTACGAACGGTGCGACCTACCGGCAGATCGCCGACCAACTCGGGTACGCCGACGAGAGTTCGGCGTGGAAGGCTGTCGACCGGGCGTTGAGGGCGACGGTTGCTGAGCCGGCGGCGAAGGTCCGAATGATCGAGCTGGCCCGGCTGGACCTGCTGTTTGCCGAGGCGTACCGGGTCATGCGGGCCGAGCACGTCGTGGTGAGCAACGGCCGCGTCGTCATGGACCCGGCCGATCCGACGAAGCCGTTGCGCGACGACGGGCCAACCCTGGCGGCGATCGATCGACTCGTCAAGATCGGCGAAAGGCGTGCCCGCCTGTGGGGGCTGGACGCCCCGATCAAGGTCGATCTGCCCACGTACGGCCAGGTGGAAGCGGAGATTGCCCGGCTCGCCACCGAACTCGGCATGAACGACCCGGAGGTGCCCGCGTGACCGTCAACAGTGGTGCGTTGTGTGACGCCGGCCGGTGCGCGGCGATCCTCGAGCACGTCGCGAAGCAGCAGCAACAGGCCGCGGACCGTCTCGGGTGCCGCGCCGAGCGGGTGGTGATCGGCGCCCTCACCGAGCTGGGTGTCGACGCCACCGACGGCGCTGTCCGTGTGGCCGTGGCCAACGCGATCCGGCGCCTGCTGGACGACTCGCCCGACGGGCTGGTGGGGTGACTGGTCGGGAACCCCTCCCCGACGGTTCATCCCGCCCGCTCGGCCCCCCGATCGGCGCGGCGACGATGGCGGCGTTGATAGGCGCCCATGCGGGCGGCGACACCGAGGGCGTCCACGCCATCGTGGGCAGCGTCGACGAGCGCCGGCTGATCGAACGGCTGCTTGAGGCGGTGCTGCTGCTCGGCATGTCGCGGTATGGGTCACGTGCAGCGATGGCGGCGGCCATGCACGACACCGTCACGTTCATCGCCACATTCGCCCCGGGCACCGACTCGTGACGGAGCACAGCGGGCCGCCGCTCGGCGCGTATGTGGCTGGCTTCGCCGCGCAGATCCTCGCGAAGATCCTGGCGGACGAGCTTCCTCACCGCCTGGTGTCGCTGCAAAGGCTGGCCGAAGAGGGCAAGCTCCACCCCGACCGGCTCGCCGAGGTCACCAGAATGTGGGCGCATGTCCGAGCGGCGGCGAGGCAGTGGTCGACGTGGCGGGCTTCCGTAGACGGCAGCACGGAAGACCCTTCGGCGGAAATCGCTCCACGCTCGTCGTCAGAGATCGACACCGCCACGGCAGCGACGATTTTGCAGGTCACCGACTCCCGCGTGCGCCAGCTGGCGCGCAACGGGCAGATCGGCGCTCGGCAGGTCGGCGGCAGGTGGCTCGTCAGTCGATCTGACGTTGAGCTGCGGAGGGCCGCATGAATGCCACCTCTGGCTTTGACCGTCTGGTTGAAGCCTTCCGGGAACGAGGTCACACCCCGGCCGCTGCGCGCCTTGCTGCGCTCGGACGTGGCGGGGTCGAGGTCGAGGGTGGGTCGTCGACGACCTTTGACCGTTTGGTGGAGAGCTACGAGCGGCAGGGGATGACGCCCAAGGCGGCACGTCTGGCGGCGGCCGGCAGGGGGCACACCGAGAGCGAGGCCCGCGCTGCGGCTGAGGGCGAGTACCCGCCCCTGCTCCGTGCTGCCGAGCTGTCCGCCACCCGGGCCACCGCCCTGACGGAGGCGTACGCAAGCCGGGGGCTTGCCGTCCCCGGCCATCTCTCGCCGGCGCGGCCGATCGCGATTCGTGAGGTTGGTAGCCCCGACCAGGCGGCGGCGCTCGTCGCCGAGGCCGCGAGTGCACGGCTCGGCATGCCCCAGGCCGAGGCCCGGCAGTATGCGGTCCGGCTGCTGGAGCGGGAGACCGCCCGCGGCGGCCAGGCGCACGCTCTCACCTGGATGCGTCGCCTCGGCGAGGCCCTCCGCGGTCAGGCCGCGGCGTGACGGCCGACGGGACCGCACTGGACAGCCGGTGGGTCCGTAAGCCCGTCCCGCCCCCGCAGACGCCCGACGAGGCCGCTCAGGCTCTCACCGCCGCCGAGGCTGGCCTGCAGCGCTGGATGGACGACGCCGCTGACCGGACCCGTGCTGCGGAGGTTGCAGCGGCCGAGCTTGCCGAAGCCGAGGCGATTGCCGGGGATGAGGCGTATGAAACGCCTGACTGTCTGGAGCAGCTCAGCGCCGACCTGACTCGCCGCCGCGCCGAGCTGGAGGTGAGTCTCCGCGCCTCTGCTGCGGCGGAGGGCCGTGTCGACGACGCCCGCCGGGCGCTGCTACGGGCTCGGGCCGCCGACGCGACTGCGCGCGCTGTGCGCCTCCGTGAGGTGGCTGCGGTCCGGCAGGCCCGTACCGACCAGCTGCTCGCTGAGCTCAACGCCTTTGAGCGGACCACGTATCGGGCGGGTGACCTGGGTTCGCCGGTCGCGTCGGCCCTGCCGCTGACCCGGTTGCTGCTGCATCGCGCCGAGTGGCTCGATGGGCAGGCCGGAGACCTGCGCCGGGCCGCCGACGACGCGACCGCCGACCAGGTGGCCG
>JGI10216J12902_100390321_pt1 | contig 31352 bp, 23 predicted proteins | sample KanNatreferecore_FD_12902 | JGI IMG/M metagenome (IMG submission 12902)
AAGTAAGTGTAATTCTCCCAAAGCTCTTCCTTGCTGAATTTCCGACCGTGCGTGAGCGGGCCTTTGAACTCCTTGCCGCCCCAACGTCCAATCGGATTTTTTTCCATGTCGAACGCGCGCGCTGAAGCTCCGCCGCGCGTGGCCTCGCGGGCGCTGCTCCAGATGCCGTTGCCCATGTGCGCGTAGGTCGTGTAGAAAATGCCAGCTTTCGCGAGGTTGCGCAGAAAGGTTTTGTATTCCTCAATCTTTTTGTCGCGACCCGGCAGGTTCAGCGTCACCTCCTGCATGTTGTGAACATTACTGTTCCCGATGTTCCAGACTTTCAGCCCGGCAGCTTCCACTTTCTTTTTCAGTTTGATGAACGTTTCCAGAGTGGCGCGGCGCCCGCTGGTGGGAATGTTCACGTAGCCAACGCCGAGTTGTTGCGCGAACTGAAGGTCTTCGTCGGTGACGTCGGTGGAAATCTGCAGCGATACTTTGATGCCGGGAGGCAGCAGTTCCAGCTTCGTGGCCGCTCGCGCTGCGAACGGAATCCCCATTACACATGTTGCGCCCGCGCCAGCCGCCAATTTGAGAAAGTGTCTTCGATGCATTGCCGATTCCCCGGGTCGTGTTTGGAAAGTGTTCATAGTCTTCGAGTCCTCAAAGAGTGCTGACGCTGGTGACGCGTGAAGCCTTGCGCGCCTGAACCATCAGCTCAAGCGTTTCGTTGCATCAAGCAGCGCCTAGAAAAAAGTCCACTGTCTCCCGCGTCACCGTATAGGTCCCGGTGTTGTAATTCAACGCGATGGGTGAAACGCCGGCAGCCTTGTCATTCTTGCTGAACTTGATGGGGGAATGATTGAGATCGAACAGGGATTTCACGCCGAGATAAGTGAACAACGCGCGCTTCTGGCCAATACATGCGGTGAGCACGCCTTCCTTGAGAAAGCGCAGGTGAGGTTCCTCGGCCTCGACGCAGGTGGCGAGAATCTGTCCGGACTTGCGTGCTTCCTTGATGGCTTGCGCCATACCGGGGCCGCTCTCGCTGTCGAATCCAGCCATACCGACAAGGTCGCTTGTGCCTTGAATGATTCCGGCTGCCACGCGCGTGGCTTCCGCCGTGTTGCCTTTGTCCTGTTGCGGGTCCATGCAGGTCAATCCGGCCTTCTCGGCGACGTTGCGAAAACCAGCGAAAGCCTTCTGATCGATCTCCTGCTCGATCAAGCCGAGCAAAGCCACTTTGCCCTTGCGCCCCGCGAGCGCTTTCACCATTGCTTCGGCCTGGCGAACGCCAAGATCATACCAATCGGTGCCGATGAACGAGAGGCGCTTGCTGGAAGGAACATCGGCATCGACACAAATTACCGGAATGCCGGCGGCGATGGCGGCGTTGATGGAAGGCACGAGCGCGCTCGGATCCCATCCCACAACCATCATGCCTGCGGGCCGGCGTGCTGTGGTTTGTTCGACGGCAGCCACGAGTCCAGGAATGTCCACCGAACTGGGTCCGGCAATGCTGACCTTCACACCGAGTTCCTGGCCGGCGAGTCGAAGGGCCGGATGATCGTGCGTCGTGAACAGCGGCAGGTTCGCGTTGGCGGAGAGCCAGACGTATTCCTCGTTTGGGTTGACGGACCTCGTGCCTGCGCCCGGAGTAGCTGTGCTGGTTCCACGCTGTTCGCATCCGGTCAAAAGACCAAACGCGCTGGCAGCCGTGCCGATAGAGGCGAGCTTGAGCAGATCGCGGCGAGTTAGCTGGGTGTTCATGGCGAGTAGCGTGCGATAAGAATCAAGGAGTTGGAATTCTGAATTTTGGCGATCGCGGCAAGCTTTTCGACAACGTAATTGGAGATTGATGATTGGAGATCGGTGCAGCGGTCTAATCGTCCGCCACTCTTCAATCTCAAATCATCGATCAACAATCTTCAATCAATCCTCTTGAATTCAGCGGCCCTGCTTTCGATTCAGAATCGCATCTACGGCTACCGCGAACACGAGCACCAATCCAAGAATGATGCCCTGCCATTCGGGACGCACTTGCTTGATGAGCAGCATGTTCTGAATCAACGCCACGAACAGCACGCCGAGCAGCGCACCCCACGCAGTGCCGCGTCCCCCTTGCAAGCTCGCGCCGCCGAGAATGCAAGCGGTAATGGCGCCCAACTCTTTGCCGACACCAACGGTGCTGCTCGCCGTCGCCACGCGCGCGGCGTAAACGATTCCCGCAAGACCGGCGAGAAGGCCCATCAGCGTGAAGGAAAAGATTTGCAGCCGTTCGACGTTCAGTCCGCTGAGGAAAGCCGCCTTTGGATTGGATCCAACGTAGTAGAACTGCCGGAAGAATCGCGTGTGCGCCAAACAGTAGTGGCCCACGGCGCCTAGCGCGATCATCAGCCAGACTGGCGCCTGCAAGCCGAGGAATTGCGCCTGCCCCAATCGCGAGAACTCCGGCGGCAGAAACGTGATGCCCGGCCCGCCCACGAGAAGCGCGATCCCTGAAAAAATGCCCATCGTGCCGAGCGTCGTAATTAACGCGTTGACGCGCACCTTGGCGACGACGAACCCATTGATGAATCCGCTGAAGGCGGCGAGCGCCAGACCGGCCGTCACCGCCACGGGCACAGGCCAGCCGGCTTTTTTCATCAGCCAGCCCGTCACCACTCCCACCATCGAAGCGGTCGCCCCGACGCTCAAATCGAACGTGCCGCCGACCAGCATCAACATCATCCCGAGCGCGAGAATTCCCTCGAAGGCCATATTGCGCACCACCGATGAGAAATTGTCGAACGTGGCGAAGTAATTCCACGACGTGGGAAAGAGAACGCGAAACAGGATGACAATCAGGATGAGTAGGAGCAGCAAACCGAGTTCGCGAGACAAGGTCAAACGCCGGCGTGGTTTGATTGAAGATTGTTGATTGGAGATTGTTGATTGTTGATCGGGCAACGGCGTGGGCGAGTTCATCTGCATTCTTCAATCTCCAATCATCAACTCAACAATCTTCAATCGCTGCCTCCCGCGGCCAGCCGCATCACTGTTTCTTCGCTCGCCTCCGTGCGGCGAAGTTCGCCGGTGATCTGTCCTGCTCGCATGACATAAATCCGATCGCTGACCGTGAGGATTTCCGGCAGTTCACTTGAAATTATGACCACCGCGTGTCCCTGCCGCGCGAAGTCGCGGAGTAGTTGATGCACTTCCGCCTTCGCGCCGACATCCACGCCGCGCGTCGGTTCGTCCACAATGAGCACCCGGGGATTCACCAGCAGCCAGCGCGCGATCAAAACTTTTTGCTGGTTGCCGCCGCTGAGATGTCCGGTGTCTTGATCGACGTCGCGGCACGCGACACGAAGTTTTTCCCGGAACTCCTGCGCGACCGCGGATTCTTCGCCGTCGCGGAAGATCCACTTGCCAAAGCGCTCCAATCGCGCGGCACTGATGTTGCGCTGCACGCTCATATCGAGAAACAGGCCGGACTCTTTGCGGTCTTCGCTCACGTAGCCAAGTCCCGCCGCAATCGCGTCGGCGGGTGAGCGAATCGTGACGCGCTGGCCATCGAGCGTGACTTCGCCGGAACCACGCGGACGAACGCCGAACAGCGCCAGCGCCATTTCAGTCCGGCCCGCGCCGGCCAGTCCTGCAAAGCCGACAATTTCTCCGGCACACGCGTGGAATGAAACGTTCTTCAGCAGCGCCGCATGGGCTCCCTTTGTGTCGGCATCGCTCAGGTTTTTTACATCGAACAAGACGCGTCCGAACGAATCCTTCGCGCTCGCTTGCAGTTTCTCCACGTCGCGTCCGACCATGCGGCGAATCAGATCGTCCGTGTTCGTTTCCGGCACCGGCACAGTTCCCCGCCAGGCGCCGTCCTTCAAAACGGTAACGCGGTCGGCCAGCGTGAAGATCTCTTCGAGGCGGTGCGAAATGTAAACGACGCCCACACCGCGCGCGCGCAGTTGGCGGATGACCGCGAAGAGCCGCGCCGTCTCCGCTCCGGTCAGCGCGGCTGTTGGTTCGTCGAAAATGACCACGCGCGCATCGAGCGACAACGCCTTGGCAATCTCGACCATCTGCTGTTGCGCTGGAGAAAGGTCGCCGACTGTGGCGTCAACGGCGACATCAGGAGCAACCTCTTTGAGCATTGCCTGGGCGTTTGTGTGCAACTGTCGCCGGTTGATCATTCCCCACGCCGTCACGGGCTGGCGCCCGGCGAAAATGTTCTCCGCGACGGTGAGCGGGCCGAAAAGGCTGCGCTCCTGGAAGACGATGCTGATGCCCGCCCGCTGTGCAGCGTGAGCGCTCGGGAACCGGGCGAAGCTGCTCCCGCCAAAAACGATTTCGCCCGCGTCCGGTGAATGCACGCCGGCGATGATATTCATCAACGTGGTCTTGCCCGCGCCATTCTCGCCGCACAGCGCGTGCACCTCGCCGGAACGCACATCGAAGTCCACGCCCTTCAACACCTCGACGCCGCCGAAGGATTTTCGGATGGCGCGCATTTGGAGGAGTGAAACGGGCATGGGTCAGTCTGATTGAAGATTGTTGATTGAAGATTGTTGATTGGAGATTACTGAGTCGCGAGCAGCCCGACCGCGATCTCCAATCTCCAATCTCCAATCAACAATCTTCAATCGAATCATCATTCAGAACTTCACGATCGCATTCTTCTTCGCCGATTCGTACGCCGCGAAGACGAGTTCCAATGTCTTGAGATTGTCCTCTCCAGTAGTCTCAGCCTTGCCGTTGCCTCGCAACGCGCCGAGCAGATTGGCGTTGCACGGGACAATGCTTGCGTGCGCGATGTCGTAAGCAGGATTAGCCCACGCGTAACGCCTCGGCGCATGACGCGTGATTTGCGTCCCGCGTGAAGTCGTGAGGCGAATGATGTAATCCGAGCACAGGTCGATGGACCCTTTCGGCCCTTCGATGAACGCGAGCGTCTGCGGAAAGCATTCGCGCACACTCGGCTCGAGCGGTGTCTTCGCATATGCCAACTCGATGGTCACACTCGTGCGGGCCGCACCCATCGGGAGCAGCAACGTGGCAACGTTCTCGCCTTTCACGCGCGGCGCGAGCGTCCGCTGTGTGAGGCAATAAACGCTGCGCGCCTCACCGAAAAGAACACGCGCCACATCCAGAATGTGCGTGCCGAGGTCGGTGAGAATGAATTGCTTCAACTCAGCGAGCGCCGGCTGATTCGCCCAGCAATCAAAGCCTGAAACCATTGTGACCCGCGCGCGAAAGGGCGTACCAATGACGCGCGACGCAATGAACTTCCGCAGGGCCATCATGGGCGCCTGCCAGCGCCAGTTTTCATGGACGAAGAATGGGGTCTTTGCCTTCCGAAACGCGCTGACCATTTCATGCGCGTCTTTCAGAGAAGCAGCCATCGGCTTCTGGCAGATGCACGGGATGCGATGCTTCGCGCAGAGCAGCGAGAGCGGCTTGTGGCCGCCGACCTCGGTGATGTTGTCCACGAAGTCTGGCTTTATTTCGCGCAGGAGTTTTTCCGCGTTGTCATACACAGCAGGAATGCCGAAGTCTCGCGCGAGGATCTCGGCTTTGGCCCGCGTGCGGTTGTAGATGGCAACGCATTCGACACCGCCCATCTCGCGCCAGCCCGCGAGTTGATAGCGTGTCCAGAACCCAGCGCCGAAAACAGCGAAGCGCAGCGTTTTCATCGGTGAACGAAGACAGAAGAAAAGAGCGGCTTAAGATAATCGAGACTTTGTTTCGCCCAGCGGACTTCTTTGGCAATGGTCTCCTCAACGCGCGATTCCGGCGGCGTCCAGAGTTCGAGGACAGCAGTTGAACAGCGAGCATGTGCAATCAGTTGCCGCAGCAATGACGGAATATTCAACATCCCCTCGCCCGCCGGCCGGCCGCTGACCGTGAAGCCCATCAAGTGCGGCACCCTCTCAATCGCGAAATCCTTCAAGTGCAGGTTTACAGTGAACGGCCCAAGCATTTCGGCCACGGCCTCAATACCTTCGCCCGAGCCGAGTGAATTTGCCGTATCAAGACACACACCGATGCGGTCCGAGTTAACGCCTTCAATGATCGATCGCAGTGTCGCGGCGGAAAACCGGTCGTGGTTCTCGATTCCGAGCGTCAGACCTGTTAGTTGAGGAACCGCTTCGCGCAGCACTCCGATTACCGCCTCAGGTTTTGGTCGGTAAGTCGCATCATCGATCACGAAGCGAACCAGTTTCGCGTCAATCCGGCGGGCGATGTTCACGTATTCGATGACACGCTCTCGCATGAGGCCGCGAGCACCGATCTCAAGTTCAACACCGTCCTTCGCCGCACGTTCAGCGAGACGCGAGAGTCGCGCCGCCTCGAACGTGTGCAGCGGAAGATTGTCGCCGATTTGAAGCACTTCGACACCATGCTCGCGGCACTTGTCCATGAGGCCCAGTTCATCGAGCGGGTGTGGTGGTTCATGGCCTTGCACTCCGACCGCCCAGCCAAAGGTGTAACTGCTGAGGCCGAGCTTCATGCGGCGCAGTAACTGCGATTGCCGCGAACCTCAGCCGAGCGCAGCACAGCGCTCTTCCCTTTTCCCTCAACGGGGAGAGGGATTGAGGGTGAGGGGTGATGATGCCCAAGGCTTTCCTCAACGCATAACGCTCCGCGACGTTTCCACCCCTCACCCCGTTGAGGAGAGAGGGAGAACGTCAGCCAGCCTGTCTCGCATTCGTGGCGCGCGGTTGTCATCACGTCTTCCGATTATTTCGTGGTAATGTCCCGCACCTGTTCGCGGATGTCGCCCATCTCGAAAATCTTTTGCCAGCCTTCCTTGAACAGCACGGGCTTCGCGCGCTTGCTGATTTTGTAGGCGGCGTCCGAAAACGTTCCGTTCACTTCGCCGAACAGCACTGCGATTTGAATTCGCAAATGGCCGAGAATGAAATCGCGCGCGGTCTCCGCGGGAATACCCATCGCCACAACGCGGTCGTAGCCCTCTCTCACGATTTCCATGCACGTTTGGGAGAGCGTTTCGACGAGTGCAGGTTCGAGAATAGCCATTTGTTCCACCGTCACGCGATGAATGCGGATCACGGGCCTGTAGATCAACTTCGTCACTTCGACGCCGAGTTCGTAATACTTCTCGTCGCCGTTCATGAGCGCGCAGACCGCTGCCTGCTTCGCGGAAATGCCTCCGTAAAAATCACGAAAGCCCTGCTCGGTCGGCTCCCAATTGAACACGGATGGATGACACGGATGCGCGATGAAATAGCCGAGGTCGTCGCGCTGCGCGACTTTACCGTCCAGCGGCGCGGCGGGATCGAGGAGCATCACAAGCGCGCCAGGCTTGAGTTTCGGCATCATTTCGCGCGTCACGGCTTCCATCGCGACATCCGGGATGGCGAAAATGGCAACATCCGCCGCGGGCAATGCTTCGCTCGCATCCGAACAACTCACGCCGCAGTCGCGCAACCGTTGCACGCCCGTGGGATGTGTTTCCACGTAGTGAACGCGCCAATCGCCGTTCTTGACGTTGTTGGTGATCCGGCAGCCCATCTTCCCGCCGGCGCCGATGAGAGTCAGTGTCTTCATGCGATGACCTCAGATAAGAACATCGGTGGAGTGAATTCAACACACCCGTTCTTCAATCTTCAATCACTTGGCGCGAGAATTGAGAACCGGCGATTGGAGATTGGTGATTGCTGATTGAAGATTGGAGATTGCGGCGCACGCCCCGTTCACGCTTTTCTCACCTGGATCGTGAAGGCCTCCGCCGGATTCCGCACGGTGAGTTGCTGGATTTCCGCATTGCTGAATCCGGCCTGGCGCAAATCCGGCAGCAGTTGAGTGAAGATGGCTTCGTAAGCGCTGGCCGCGCCGCCGGCGTGAATCTTCAACGAACCGCGCCCACCTTCGCCATCAACTGACCAGAAGTTGTCGTGCGACAGCAGCGCGCGCCCGAGCAATTTCTCCTTCTTCAAGTCGGCGAGAAACTTTTTGTAACGCTCGCGGTTTCTTTCCGAAGCGCTATAGCCGTCGAGACTCACCCAGGTACCGAGTTTCGCCGCTTCAATTTGTTTTGGGCCGGGATCGTTTTGGGCGTGAACCCAAACCAGCGCGGACGGTGCCACGCCTTCTTCACGGAGAACTCGGATTTCGTCCAGTGCCGCTTCGCCGTCGCCAGTATGAATCGCGATCGTCAGTCCGGTTTGCAAATGAACCCACGCCGACGCGCGAATGAGCTTCACGTGCAAATCGGGCAGCTTTCCACTTCCGACGCCGAGCTTGAGAAAGCCGGGCCGCACGTCCGTGCCGTCGATTCCTTCGCGCCATTCCTTCAACCAGCGTGTGCTGAGTTGTTGGGCGGACTCAGTGAATGCGTGCTTCGGCAGAAACTTGTTGTTCGCCGCGCCGTAATAGCCGGTGTTCGTGAGAATGTTCAGGCCGGTCGCCTCAGCCAGACGTTTGAGCAGACGCACGTCACGGCCAATGTAATTGGGAGTACACTCGGCCAGTGAATCGCAGCCGCGTTCTTTAAGTTTCTTCAGGTGCGGGAGAATGGTGGCGAAAGCGTCTTCGGAATCATGTCGCAAGGCCGCAGATTTTTCCGCCCCGAGAAAATCAACTACGCCATGTTCGTGCGCCAATGTCGTTCCCAACTGCCGGGGAGAAATCGGCCCGAGCACCGTCATGATGTTGCCATCGGGTTTGCCCGCCACTGACACGCACCCGACCGGTGCGAGAGCGACGGCGCCCGCCAGAGTGCCAGTGACATGCAGAAATGTTCTTCGCGATACGCCAGGCGAATTGGACCCAACGTTACTCATTTTCAGCGCAACGGTTTTCCCGGCATCGGATAGTTTTTCGCGTCGTCGTCGAGCACGAGCACCCAATCGATCATTTCGCCGTAATCTGGCGGCGTGAACTCGCGCACGCCTTTGTTATCGAACGTGCCGATTTCCTTCGCGCTTCCATCGCGCGGGTTGAACCACCACGTTTTCACCTTCGCACCCGTGATTTTGTTCATGTTCACCGAAAATTTCCTTCCAATCGGCGCGTACACCATCGCGTAGCTGCCGTTCTCATCGCGCGTCGCGACGAAACGATAACGGCCCGCGCCGGGAATCGATGTCGGAACGCGATTGCTCGCGATGATGCTGTCATCGGGGATGCGCGTGAGAAATGGACGCGACTCCATGAGCTTGCGGCCGAATTGCATTTGCCCAGCGCCGGACTGGTTGATGGCCTCGCTCCACGGCATGAGTGGATTATTGATAGGCGGCTTCCCCGGCGCCCACATTTGCCACACGGAGTGATGCCCATAAGTATGACCGAAGGCGCCCGAGAAAAGATTCCAGTAGAGGGGACGCCGCACATCACTGCCGATGCTGTGGCCAAGCTCATTCGCTTTGAACGAAACGGGGTGATCTTCGTAAATCGGTTCGCCATCGATCACCGGCTTGATGGGCGTGCGTTTATAATCATCGAGTGTCTTGCTGTAGCGCCCGGTGAATTCGGTAACGTGCCCGTTTTGCCGCATGTTGAAGTCGAGCCAGTCGTCATTGTGAAACCACGTGGACGAACCATTGCCACCAGGCGGATGAAACGTGCAGAGATGATTGCCTCCGTCGCCGCGCCGCAAACCCTTCGCCATCGCGCGAATAATATCGCGATGCGTGTCATTCTCGACCGGACGGTCGCCGCCGAGAATCCAGATGATTGGCTTGTCTTTGTAGCGTTTGCCCAGCCACTCGCCGTAGATTCCCGCGTTCTCCGGCGTGAAAATCGGTTTTCGATTGTTGTTCGTGTCGCGCCAATAACGTCCCCACGTGGGAAGGAACCCGACGAACATTCCGAGCGACTCCGCCTTGTTCACGATGTAATCGACGTGGTCCCAGTAATCGTTCGCGGAACCATCCTTCACGTCAGGTTTTGCCGGATCCAAATCGATGAGTGGCAAATGTCCGTAAGGATTCGGAACTGAATGGCCGTCAAGCTCAGCAATCGCGACTGCCTGAATGACCGTGAAACTTTTCTTCGCGCGGTCTTCGAGATACTTGTCCGCCTCTTCGCGATTCAGCCGGTGAAACAATTCCCACGCCGTATCACTAAGATAGAAGAAAGGCCTTCCGTCGTCGTGGACGAGAAAACGTTTGTTCCCGGAAATCTTCAGCGTCGGCGCGGCAGCGTGAGCCAGCGACGCAATGGCGGCGAGCGTGACAATTAAGCGGAACGGGTTCATCGCGGCCGAAGATGTCCAAACAAAGCAAATGCGGCTAGGACAAAGCGTTGCGGGCATAGCTGGCTTCCAGCGCTTTGATCAATCCGATCATCGCGCGGTTGTAAGGCGTCGGAATGTTCAGCCGCGTTCCGGCCTCGATAATCGCGCCGCACATCACATCGATCTCCGTCTGGCGTCGCGCCTCCACGTCCTGGAGCATCGAGCCTTTGGTATTGGGGGCGAGCTTGCGGAGCAGTCCGGTAATCGCGTCCCAACGTTCGTTGAAGTCGAGCAGGATGTTCTGTGCGTTGGCGACAGCGACGACTTCGTGGAGTAACCCTTTCATCACTTCCTGCATTTCGGGTGTGTCGAGCAAACGATCCGCAGTGACACGAGTGATGGATGAGGTTGGCAGAGTGGCGACGTTGAGGGCGAGCTTGGACCAGATTTCTTTCAACACCTGGCCACTCGATTCGACCGCAATGCCGGCGGCGTTGAACGTCTTGACGATCTGCTGGAGGCGCGGGCTGTCAGAGCCATCGAGTTCGCCCATGAACGTCTTCCCCTGACCACCGTGCAGCACATGGCCGGGCGCCAGCACCGTCGCACTATGATAACAGACACCGAGGACCACGCGTTCTTTTCCTACGAGCGCGGCGATGCGCGGGCCATTGCCCCAGCCATTTTGCAACGACAACACTATGGTGTTCGGCCCAATAATTGGCAGCGCACTTTTCACGGCGGCTTCGGTGTGATAACACTTCACAAACACCAACAGCAGGTCCACGACGCCGACGCTCTCTGGTTGATCCGTAATGGAAATGCGGACGGTTTCCCGCTCGCCCGTTTTGTTTTGAATGATCAGCCCGCGCGACTGGATGGCTTCAATCGCAGGCCGCGAAACATCGATGAGGGTGACTTGATTGTCCGCCTTGTGCAGCAACGCACCGATGGCGCTGCCCATGGCTCCGGCTCCGAGGATGGCAATTTTCATAGGTCGGGAATGTTCGATCTGCAGTTCGTGAATTTCTCTCGCGTTGAGGATTTGAATTGCGTTCGCTAGCGCGTCCGGCCCGCCGACATTTCCGGGGAAGACAATGTAAGTCAGCGCTGGAAATTTCGCTTCGAGCCCCAGCCGCCATACTGGCACACCAGGAAGAAGCTGGCCGAGGACAAGCGCGCGTTTCACGCCCAACGCCCGCGTCGCAAGATCGCTGGACGTGATGCCGCCCTTGGCCACGATGAATCGCGGGCGGACTTCGAGGGAACGCACCAGTTCCACGAGCGCGTCGGAAATGCGGCTGCCGATTTGCAGGCTGCGAGCCGGAGTATCACCGCCGAAAAAGCGGCGGCTGGTGAACACCATCACGTCCTGTCCCGCGGCGAGCGCTTTCGTAATCGTCGCGGACACATGCGCCAAATGCTCGCGTCGTCGTGCGGTCAATAGCTGATCCACTCGCAATTCGATTCGCAGCAATTGATCGTCGCCAGCCAACTTTGCCAACTGGCGTGTCGTCGCCGGAACGTGCGAACCAACCACGATCAGACCTCCGGCATTCGGCAGCACGACCGGCGCTTGTTCCCTGTCTGGCTCCGCAACGGCAACCTGTTTTCGAGTTGTTTCTTCCCGCGGCAGAATTGCAGCGGACGGCGAATAGTCGCGCGAGGTGGAACTGACGGCAGTTCGCTTTATGGCAACGCTGGTCAGTTCCAGGGCGCGAGCGGTCAGTAACGACCGGCGTTCAAGTCCCAGACGCGCGGCAGGAAATTGCGCGGCGGTGCGAAAGCAAAATCGGCGGCCCTGCGCTTCCGCAGCGAGAAGGCCGACGATGAACACATCGAGATCGGCCGGCGCGGCGGCATTAATAACGACTACCGATCCACGAGGCAGCCCCAGCAATCGCGCCGTCACGGCATCAGGACCGCCACGACGCAAGTCAGTCAGGCTGATGGATTGGACTTCACTGGCTTTGATGCGCCCGCCGGATTTCTCTTCAACGTAAGTCGGAAGATGTGAGGTGCGATAACCAAAAGCAGCATCGCAGGCGAACGCGGTTTCGGCAGTGGGAACCAGCGCATCGCCCTCGGCGATGTGGTGGGTATCGTCGATGGTATAGCGTCCGCCGTCTTCAAAATAAGGAATCAGAAATGTGGCGTCGAATGGGCCGAGCACTTCGGCCAGCGCCTCGGTTTCAACTGGGAAATGCCCACGAAGAGTCGAGTCGGAACGCGAGACCAAAGTGAACGACCGGGAGCCCGCGGCTTGAAGATCTTTCGCCAGACCGAGAGTGAGGGCGCGAGCGTCGTCCGGCGGCAGACTGCGCGAATTGGTCAGCACATAGAAGCAGGACACGTCGCTGTTGAACTCAGCGCGCAACGTTTCCACGTCCCAACTCGTCAGCACCGGCACGTCATAGACGGTCTGCGTGCCTGTCGGATCGTCGTCGAGGACCACCACTTTGTGTTCGGGACGAGCGGCGACCGCGGCGCGGATTTGCGGACGCAGATTTTCAGGCCACGGCGGCGGCAGCGCGGCAAACGTTGCGGCTTTGTCGCGACGGCCACTCCTCATTTCCCGGTCACTTCCACCTGCACGCCTTGTGTCGTCGATTTGTCGAGAAAGAGCGCATGCTTGCCTTGAGTGCCTTCATGAATTTTCGGGGCGACCGCAATTCCTAGCGTCGGCAACGCGGTATGGGTTGCACTCACATCGTTCACCTTGAGACAGAAATGATGCAGGCCCGGGCCGTTCTTGCGCAGCCATTCCTGCAGAGGGTGGTCTGGCGTGAGCGGCTCAACAAGTTGCAGGTGGGTGTTGCCAAGATCGAGATGGGTGAGCCGGACTGTGCCGCAATTAACTACTTCGCTGTAAAGGAGCGGAAAACCGAACTTGTCGCGCCACACCTTGAGCGCTTCCTCGGAATTGGGAACGACAATGGCGATATGATCGACTCCTTGGTGCTGCATGGCTACGAAAGCATCAAGACGCCCTTGTGCATTGCCGCGGGGTTCTCATCAAGCTTAGCGAAAATCGGCACGCCTTCCCACATGGGAATTTGCGTCGCAACTTTGGGATAGCGAATCGCGCCGCTGGCGAGCAACGCGAGAGCTTCGGGAAAAGCGTTCACCGAATTACGCGAGCCGAGGATGTTTACTTCCTTGCGCGTGAAATCGAAACCGTTCAGGGCGACGTTCTCCTTGGCCAATCCCACAATGACTACGCGCGCTCCCGGTGCGACCAGATCGACGGCGGCCCGGACTGTTTCCGAAGTGCCAGCAGCTTCAATGACAACATCGGCGCCTTCGTTATTTGTTTGGCTCGCGACAGTCGCGAGCAACTTGTCATCGGCCTTGATTGTTTCCGCTCCGAGTTCGTGCGCAAAGGCAAGGCGTTCCTCGTTGATGTCAGTGACAACCACACGCGCGCCGCGATGTTTGGCCACTTCGAGAATGGCCAGCCCGATGGGACCGGCCCCAAGAATCAGGCAATACTCACCCGCCTTCACTTCGCCGCGGCGACAGGCGTGAATGCCAATCGCGAGTGGCTCCGCAAAAGAGGCAGTCACAGGATCCAGTCCTGCCGGGACGAGATGAATGTTTTGTTCGGGAGCCAGGCAAAGTTCCGCGAAGCCGCCGGGACGGTGCAGACCGATCAGGCAGAAATTCATGCAGCAGTTCGGCTTGCCGTGTCGGCATGAATAACAATGCCCGCAACCGACCACAGGCTCGATCACGGCGAAATCGCCACGCTTCACGCGCGTCACTTCGGCGCCGGTTTCGATGACGGTTCCGCAAATCTCATGACCGCCGACGAGCGGGTATTTCGTGTAAGGATTGCGCCCGAGATAATGCTGCATGTCACCGGCACAAATGCCCACGGCAATCGGGCGCAGGAGGACGTCAGTAGAACCGCAATTCGGCGCGGGCCATTCGCCAAGTTTCATCTGACGGATGCCTTCAAGGATGAGAGCCTTCATGCGAGAGGGATAGATTGGAGATTGAAGATTGCGAACGACGGAGCGCGCGCTGAAGAAATCAACAATCTCCAATCAACAATCATCAATCTCCAATCAGTTCTCATTTCACGTCCAGCCATTCTCCCGGCTTGAGCACCACACTCTCGCCAATCTTCTCGCCGCGCCGCTTCACCTCTTCGTGCAGGCGCTGAAACTCCTGCAGGTCCGGGTTGGTTTCCGGGTTGATGTAATGGCACGGCAAAATGGTTTTCAACCCGAGCCATTGTGCGGCGAGGATGCCTTCGCGCGGACTCATCTCACCGGTAAGCATCTCACCCGGCATCGGGAAGCGATGGAGAATTTCCGTCGGGTTCGCGATGCCAAGCGCGCCGATGGTGGGTTGATACAATTCAGCCTGAAGCTTCATGTCGCTGAAGAGCGCAGTGTCGCCGTAATGGTAGAAGCGGTGGCCGCTGCCAAGATCAATCACGAAGGCCATCGGCACACCGCTCGCGAAGGTGCCGTCCGGCAGTTTGATTTGCGACCAGTGATGGCACTCGACGGGCTGCACGTCCACGTCAGCCACGCGGACCTTGATTCCCCACGTCGTGATGCGGATTTGATCGTTCAGCACACCTTTGGCAACGAGGTAAGCGCGTACTTCACCACCGCAAATGACGGGACATCCGTGCTTCTTCGCAATCCTCTCCGTGTCACCCAGGTGATCGATGGCCGCGTGCGAAACGACAACCAGATCGACTTTGTCGAGTTGCTCGGACCTCACGGGGTTGCCGGGGCAATCATCGAGAAACGGGTCCACGAGGATGCGGCGGCCATTCGTGTGGATCAGTTCGTAAGCGGCCACACCGAAGAATCGGAGGCGAGGATTCATGGGGAAAGAACGATTGGAGATTGAAGATTGTTGGTTGTTGATTGGAGATCGATTTGGCGATGAGCGGCGCTGGTTTTCATTCTTCAATCTCCAATCAACAATCTTCAATCATTCCCGCATTATCACGGTCCCGGCTCAGTCTTGAAGACGTAACGGTCCGCCACCACCGGATTCATCAGCTTGCCGATGCCATTGATCTCGAGTTCACAAACGTCGCCGGGTTTTAGAAAGACCTGTGGCTTTCGAAAGAAACCAATTCCAGCCGGCGTGCCAGTCGTGACGATGTCGCCCGGCTCCAGCGTGGTGCCCATCGTCAGCCACTCCAATAAGCGTGGCAACGGGAAACACCAGTCTTCGTTCGTGCGGTCCTGCATGAGTTGTCCATTGAGTTTGAGCGAAAGGCGAAGCTTTGCTGGCTCCGGGATTTCATCGGCAGTGACGATGCACGGACCCATTGGAGCAAACGTGTCGAAATTCTTTCCCATGTCCTCGTTCTTGTCCTTGAACTGCACCCAGCGAGCCGAGACATCGTGGAAGATAGTGTAACCCAAGACGTGACGGAGCGCGTTCTTCTGCGTGAGCCGGCGCGCGTCGCGACCGATGATCGCAGCGAGCTCGACCTCGTAGTCCACTTGGAACTTTTCGCCCGGCCAGCGGATCGCTTCGCCTGGGCCAATGACAGCAGATGGCACCTTCACAAAAAATCGCGGGTCAGCGAGAAAGGTCGCCGCAGGGTTTTCTTCGACATGGCTGCGATAGTTCAACCCCGAGCAGAAAATCTTCCCCGGACGCGGAATGGGTGCGAGCACTTTGACTTTGGCCAGGTCGTAAGTGAACGCCTTCGCCCGCTTCGGGTTCTTTTCCGCAAACGCCAGCGCCTGCCGAGCCCGCTTGAGCGCAGCGTCGCCGCCACGAATCAGTTCGAGCATCGAACTGGCGAGCGTCGCCGTCCGGCTGCCGACGCGCGCAGCGTGAGCGGCGTTGAGATCAATCAACCGGCCGGCGACTTCGGCTCCAATAAGTTGACGCCGTTTCCTCGCTTCAAACGTATAGAGACGCATGATGAACTTAGGTCACCCGGACCAGCCTGAGAAAGCGTGTCACCTCAAGTGACTGCTGTTTCGGTATCTGATTTTAACGAGCTGAGTCCTTTTCGCCAGCATCTTGTCGCTGACTCCGGGGCGAGCCGACATCGCCGTCGGAGCAGATCGGCTGTGGTTCGTTCCGTTGGCTTCAACCAATCTGCGTCGACGCTACTCGTGCGCTGTCCCTGTTGCTTCGGCTTTCAAACGCTGCCGTTCGGCGGCTTTGGCAAATGGGAAATAAATCATCATGGCTATCGCAATGGAGACAACGCCCCAGACAGCAGCTTTCCAATCGCCGCCCGTCACGAGGTAGTGGCCAATGAGCGGCGGCGTGGTCCAGGGCACGTTAACGAACGGTTTATTGATCACGTTCCAGTGCATGAGGAGGTAGGTGATGGCGGTGAGGATCAGCGCGTTGAGGATGTATGGAATCATGAAGATGGGATTCAGCACGATGGGGAAGCCAAAGAAAATCGGTTCGTTGATTTGGAAGATTTGCGTCGGCAGCGAGATGCGGCTGATTTTTCGGAAGCCCGGCTCCTTTGAGTTCAACATGATGAGAGCCAGAGCAATCGTCGCCCCGGTGCCACCGACGTTGACGAACGTCGTGAAGAATCCGTTGGCGGTGATGTAGGGCAAGGGCTGCCCGGCGGTCGTGGCTTCCACGTTCGCGGCGAGGTATTGAAGAAAGATGGGAGCCACGAGCGCATCCATGGCGTTATCGCCGTTGATTCCCACGGACCAGAGAATGGTGACGAGGAAGGCATACAGCAGGATTCCGGGCATCGTGTTCAGCGCAAAGACCAGCGGCTTGAGGGTCGCTTGCACGAGGTTGTTGATGTCCACGCCGAGCACGAAGCGAATGAGCCAGAAAATCAGCACGAGGAAGAACAACGGCACGAGGCACAGAAAGGATTCATAAACGACGGCCGGCACGTTTTCCGGCAGCTTGATGACGACGCCTTTGTCCGTGAAAAATTTCTGAACGCGCACGGAGACCATCGCGATGATGATTGCAGTGAACAATCCCTTCGAACCGAGGCCATCCATGGAAAGAGTCAGGTCCTTCAACTGAATCTGGAGCATCAGAAAAATCAGCGTGGCTATGGAAGCACTCACGATTGCCTCCTGCTTGAGCCGTTTCCCAAGATCATAGCCGATGGCAAAACACACGAAGACGGCGAGCAAACCAAAGGTCGCTGTCACGGGAACTTGCAGAAGCTGAAGATGAGGCGCGATGAACTTCTCCCAGCGAGCGCTCGGGAAGTAGGCTACGATCATGAACACGCCGCCGATGATCGTAAGCGGCACGACCGAAACCATCCCGGTGCGGATGGCGGACAGGTAAGTGTTCTCACTGAGCGCACTCAGCGCCGGCGCGATGCGTTTGTTCAGAATGCCGGTGGCCGGGTTCACGTTGCGTGCTGCTTCAGCGTCTCGCGGTTCTCAAAAACCTTTTTGAACGCGCGGGCGATGTCATCGATGTCCGCCCGCGGGCCGAGAAAAATGTTTTGTTCGAGCCAGATGCACTGCTCCCGGCAGATGAGCTCACTGTTCGGGCAGTTCGTTTTGCTGTAGTCCAGCTTCGCTGAAGCCTTCGGCAGATATGGTCCAAACGCTTTGTTTTGGAACATCGGCTGCCGGTGCAGTGAAAAACCGTAGCCGGCCGAGCACGGGATGCCTTCCGCCTGCAAAGCCTTGACGACCGCAGGACGCGGCGCACCGAACGCGGTGCTATCGAGCCGCAGCATGAAGAGATGGTAACTGTGACGCGTGCAATCCACCGGACGCTTTTGCGGATGCAGGCCCGGCAGGCCCCCGAGTCTCGTCGCCAGATATTGGCCGTTACGATCACGCGTCTTTGTCTGCCCTTCCAGTCGATCAAGCTGCGCATTGAGGACAGCGCCTTGGAATTCGCCGAGACGATAATTTCCCGAGATGACATGGTGCTCGTACCACACACCGGTTGGCACGCGGCCGCAGTTGTGAATGGAACGGCAAGCCCCAGCCAGCGCGTCGTCGTTGGTAGTGATGATGCCGCCTTCGCCCGCCGTGAGGTTCTTGGTTGATTGAAACGAGAATGATCCCATGTGGCCGATGGAACCAGCGGGACGGTTCCTGTAACTCGCGCCGGGTGCGTGCGCGGCGTCTTCGATCACGACCAGCTTGTATTTTTTTGCAATGGTCATCAGCGCATTCATGTCCGCGGGCTGGCCGGCGAAATGAACCGGAATGATCGCCCGCGTGCGCGGAGTGATGGCAGCTTCGACGGCCTGCGGATCAAGGTTGAACGTGTTCAAATCGATGTCCGCGAACACTGGAATCGCGTTGGCCTCGATCACAGCGGATCCGGTCGAGAAAAAAGTGTAGGGCGGAACAATGACTTCGTCCTCGGCGCGAATGCCGGCGGCCAACAACGCGATGCGCAGGGAGACAGTGCCGTTGACGACGGCAATACCATGTTTGCAGCCGTGCATTTCGGCGAAGCGCTTCTCGAATTCAGCGACCTCAGATCCATTGAGCTTGCCCCATTTGCCGCTCCGCAACGTGCGCAGCAACCGCTTCTCCTCCGCTTTGCCGCAAATTGGCCACGACATGAATGGCCGTGTGCGGACTGGATTTCCTCCGAAGAGTGCGAGCTGTTGCGACATCGTCCGGTTCACGTTCAAGTGGGATCTCGCAGGCTCTTGCCCATGTAAATGACGCCGTCGTTACCTGCGCCGACGCGAGTCAACTCGCGGAAGCCCAGCCGCTGATAGAATCCAAGCGCAAGAATATTGAGCACGCTCACGCCAAGATGCGCACCGGGAGAGCCGCGCGTGCGAAGTTTGTCCATGACCTGTTCCAACATGCGCCTGCCATAACCGCGGCCTCGCGCGCGCGCGAGCAAATCAATGTGGAGATGGGACGGAAATCTCTCGTAGGGCTCGGGGCAGAAATAATCCGGATGATGATACAGGGAATGAACTTGCTGCACGGGGGTCCATTGGCTCGGGGCGCCTTGCGGTTCGGGAAACCGCGCGCACAATTCCGGTCGCCATTCCTTCTCGTAGCGCGCGAAGAATGCGCGCGAATCAAACGCGCCGAACGCATAGCCGCAGATGCCTTGGTCATCTTCCAGGGTGAGACTCAACTCCGGCTCGAACGCCAGATAAGGACCAACAAAGATTCTGCCCAATGCATCCGGGTCCTCGCGGTAAAATGGTTCACCATCCTTCCCGTGATCTCCCGTCTTGAGACAAACATGGTAAGCGCCAGCCTGATCGCCAGGCCGGGCAAGCCGGATGATGCAGTCGCTCATGACGCGGAAATAGTCGGAGTGAAAGTCCCGTCAGGCTGCTGCGCCAATAAGCGTTGCAGCTTTGCCACCAGCCCGCCGCGATACGTTCCGGGCAGATGAGAAGTGAGAGACGGAATGCCGTGGCTCTCACCGGCGCGTCGGCCTTCAACGTACTTTATCAACAAGTCCAACTCCTCGCGCAGTTCCCAAATGCGGCGGCTCAGGGCATAGAACAGGGGACGGTGGCGAAGTTCGGTAAGGTGGACGCAGAGTTGATGCAGTCGAGTGGCGCGTTGCCGAAACGCCGCGATTTCGTCAGCGGTCCATTGCGCCGGATTCTTCGCCAGCAGGGTTCGCACGTTTTCATAGAGTGCTTCCGCTTCCGGGCCGTCCTCGTGCGGCAGGTGGTAGCAATCGCAGAAGAGAATCAAATCTTCCAACGCGATCGGCTCGCCGATCGTCGCGAAGCGGGGGAGCCATTCTCGCATCGCCGAGAGATACGCTCGACGAGCATCCCAGGTTCCATCGCAACGCACGAACTCCCCCAGCGTGCGCAGCGGAACGTAATTCAAAGGGAACTCGCAGTTGGGGTTACTGAGCAATCCACTCACCGCGCTCCGCAATTCCGGCGGACGTCCAGCGTAGGGGCTACAGAAAAACCGGCGCGCGTCGTAATCATTGGCGTGGAGGTTGTCCCAGATCAGCGGCTTGCGGCGCAGCACGGAGCGCAGGTCCTCGACATGTTCCACATTGATTTCGCGCGAGATGATTTCGGGCCCCGTCCAGAAGACATCGAGCTCCGGCAAGAGTTCGCGGCCAATGGTGGGAAGGTAATTTTCCCCGCCCAGTTTCGCTGCCGCCATTCGACCGCAGTACGGCGTGGGACAAAAAAGAAAGCGGGAACCGGGAGAGCGCTCGTGTGTCCATCTGAACAACGCGTTGGCCACGTGGCACTGCGCCGACGCCAGCGAACCCCAGCGCTGGATGTCTGCGCTGTCCAGGTGGTCGGGAATGTCATCGAAGAGTAGAGAGAAGTTGTGGCATCCCAGGGCGAGCATCTGATCGAAACGCATTTTGAGATGGTTCAACTCAGTCTCGTTGCTGTAGCGAATGTCCAATCCAGGACTGAGCGCGTAGATGAAACAGATGTTGCGCTGCTGGCAGGCCTGAATGATTTTCCGCAACTCTTCTGATTCCGAAGCGGAGTAAAGTTCACGCCAGAGCGCGCGATGCTTCAAGTCGTCCTTCGGCGCGTAGAGGTAAGTGTTCAGTCCCCAGCTGGCCATCCAATCGAACAACTCAAAGCGTTCCGCCTGCGTCCAGGGTTGGCCATAAAAGCCTTCGATCACGCCCGCCAGGAAACTTGATTCGTGGATCGCCATGCGTGTGTTCGACTTAAATGAGTCGGCTACTCACCAACGATGAATTTGTGATAGCGACCCATCCAGTAAGGCAGCAGGAATGCCGCGCCGTCGTCTTCGCCATGTCCGCCGTTACCGCCGTCCACGACGAATGGGTTGCCGTTCCATTTCATCACGGGCCGTTCGTCCGGCGGCAGCAACGTGAGCGCTTCACGACGGCCATGACGGTCCGGTGCCGAGGCCCATACGATCTCCGCGCGATGCGAGTTCCGCACCGTCCATTCCATGGTGTCCATCGGCATGCGGTAAAGCGTCCACACTGCGCCCGGCAAATCCACTTTGGCTTCGGGCTGGCCGGTCAGATAGATGAACGTCCAAAGCGGATTCAATTCACGCTGGATGTTTTTCCACCATTCGCCCACGCCAGTACGATATGCCTTCAGCAACGCTGGGTCCTTCTCGTATCGGAACACGCAGTAGTAAGGGAGCATCGCGAGTTCCTCGTCCGAGTAATTCAGTTCCTGGCGAAACTCATTGAGGCGCGTGATCCAGTCGGCGTATTTCAAATCCCACGCGACCTTCTTGTATTCGGTTTCGTAGCGCGCATCGCCGGTGATGTGCGCCGTCGTTTTGAGAAAGCTCAGAAGCTGGAGACTGTTGAGCGCACGCTCTTCCGGCTCGCGCATGAGACTCTCCGGCGCCCAAAACCCCCAGCGCGTCGGTTTGCCATCGAGATCGACGAGGTAATAGCCGTGGTCGATGATGTGATCCATGATTCGCTTCGCCGTCGCCGCGATGCGTTTCTTGAGATCCGCGTCGGGCAACAGGTCGTAAGCGATGCTGAAGATAAAAAAGTGACCAACGATTTCGTCTGAGCTGGTGTCGGCCTTCCAATAGTACTGGCCGTCGGCGGTCCAATGCCACTCGCCGCCGTGCGGCATCGGGTCGCCTTTGCGAATGAACGACCGCGCCGGAAACCCGCGCCGCCCCGCGACTTCTTCAAGGAAAAGAATAGCTTCAACGGCTTTGCGGGCGTTGGCCTGTGCTTCTGGCGACTTGGTGATCGCGTAACGAAAACATTCCGCGGCTGCATACATCGCAGTCCACAACCCGTCATTGTCATCGTCACGAAGCCGATTGCTGGAAAGATCTCCCGCGACGGACAAATGAGAAGAAGCCGTCAGTCCGTAACGGTCGTGCCGCGCGCGAATCCGCTGCTCGAACACGTCGGCCTTCTGCGCGAGCGTCATTGGCTTGAATTCAATGTGCGAAACACCGCTGCTCGTGCGCACCCAGACTCCGCCTTGCGCATCCGGAAGAATCTGTTGCACATGATCGTCCGGCAAGTAACGACGTCCCGCGAGATATTGTCGCCGATCCCGTTCCGGCGCCGAAAAATCCAGTCGAACCAATCCCTGCGTCGTCCCCAACCAGGTGGCGCTGTCAGTCGTACGAGCGGTCGCAGTGATGCCACCGACTGGCAAAGGAACAGCGTTTGTCCGCAGACCCGCCGGGACATTGGTGTCATTCAGGCTGAAGAATGTGCGGACTTTTTGTGGATAGGGAGAAAGCTTTACCGGCTCCCAGGCGACGACTGAGGATGTCAGCAACAAAGGCCAGCAGAGCGTGTTGAGACCGCGCAAATTTTTATGCAGCCGCGCACACGCGCGCACACGACGTATCAGGGGTGCGAAGATCATTGGTTGATAAGGTCCTGATTTGAAGACAGGGTTGCCCCCGGCGCAAGACAACTTCCGCCGTCGTTGACTGCACCCGCTGGCGTGGGCAACGTCGCACCCAATGAACTCGCACTTGCCTCGCATCGTCCGTGCCGGCGCGGTGCTCGCGATCAATCTCCTGTTCCTGAGCATTTGGGGATTTGCGGCGATCAGCAAGCTGATGGACGGAATCCCGCCGTGGTTCGATGGCAAATTCGGCAAGACATTTCTCGCGAGCTTCCCGGGATTGGCCGCGACTTTCTGGTTGCTGGCCGCATCGGAACTTCTGGCGTTTGCGCTCGCGGTGCTGGCGCTGGTGCGCGGCGAATTTCTGGAACGCAAATCGGCGAAATTCATTCCCGCGATGCTGGCGTGGAGTCTCTTTGTATTCGTGCAACTCGGATTCGGCCAATGGCTGACCAAAGAGTTCAACGGCGCGTTTCAGCAGTTCCTGTATTTCAGCGGCACTCTGCTGGCGCTTCAATTCGTCCAGTCACGAAGTGTAGCAGCCGACGTGACGAGGCTCTGATTTCCCTACGTGAAGTCGCACCGAAAGGCCGAGGCTTGTTACTTCGGCCGCACGGGTTGTGTGTATTTGAATGGCTTCACCTCGGGAACCACCCGCACTTGTGTCGTAAACTTGAAGGGTGCCGCTGTTCCATTCTCGTAGGTCAGCTCCGCGAAGAACGCGGTCCAGCCTTTCTCCGGCTTTTCCACTTTCGCGATGAACGCGCCGCCTCCTTCATCTTTGAGTTCGCTACTCTTCCACACGGGGCCGATGGTCATCAGCCGGAAATCGCGCGCGTCTGGGTTCGTCGCCTGCCACAGCTTCACCGCGCCGGGCTTGTCCTGCGTCTTCACGCGGATCGATCCATCGTCCTCCAACGTCCACGAGAATTGCGGCACCTTCGTTCCCTTCACCACGGACGAGTAACACGCGAGCAGGGTCATCCATGCGTCGCTGTTTTTCAACGAATGGTCGGCGTTGGGCACGTAACGCAGATACTTCACGCCTGACAGGTCTTTGAAGTAAAACTGCGCCGAGTCGGGCACGAAGAACTGGTCGCCGCAGGCGTTGATGATGAACTTCGGCAACGTCAGCCGCTCGCGATATTCGTAAGGTTCTTCAATCTTCATCAAAGCGCGATACTCGGGCGTGCCGTCCCAGTCCATAAGCCCGGCGCGCGTGTAATCGCCCACCGCCGGCGCATAAAATCCATAAACCTCGAAATGATGATGGAACGACGGCTGGACGTTCAGCATGTCGATGACGATGGGCGCGATGGCGATGACCCGATTGTCCACGGCCGCCGTCGTCCACGTGGTCCAACCGCGCTTCGAGCCGCCCGCGACGAAAAACTTGTCCACGTTCACCTTGCCGCCTGCGTCGCTCGCGCAAAACGTCGTGATGGTATCGAGCGCGCGCACCGCTGCCTTTGTCATTGGCAGGCGCGCCGGCCACTTCTCGTCGCCGGTGCGGAGGAACTTGTCCCACGTGTAAGCGATGAGCGAATCTTCCGTGCGCCCCTTTGTTTCACCGGCGAAGACCGTCGGCTGGTTCGGCACGTTGCTGAGGCTGGCCACGACCGTCTCAGTTGTCTTCGCCACGAGAACGATGTTGTCCTCCGCCCTCGATGGCGGATTCGTCCTGTGACTGCCGCCATTGATGAAAAGCAGGCCGATGGAACTGCTCACCTTTTCCGGTTTCACGAGCGTGAGCCAATGCTGCCAGAGCGGGCGATTGACTTCGTTGGTCGTCAGCCATGCCTGCGAGATCATGTCGATCTGGTAAGTCGTGTAACCGTCACCTTTGGCCGTGCTCGCGAGGCGGAAGGAGTAATTCGTATCCAGCTTGTGGACGTAGCGGTCGAGCGCGGTGCGTTCGCCCGCGGCGGTGCGATCCGCGGAATGAACATGCGGCGCAGCCAGCAACAACACCGCCACGGAAATGAAGGAGAACGCTCTGTGAAACATAGGTGTGGCGAATATTGGAAGCAGATTTCAGCAAATGAAGCGACAACATTATCTCCGCAACAATTTCCGGATTGCCGCTGAGAGTATCGCCTCGGCTTCCAGCGCGACGTTGGAGGCCGACGGACTTGTTTCGTAGCCGCCCTGTTCATACGCGATGGCAGTTCCAATGTACCACGGCGCGTAATCGCCGTAACCAGCCACGGCGACGAACAGATCCGGGCGCTCCGCCTTGGCCGCGAGTTGATACTCAACAAATGGTTCACCAGGCAGATGCAGAATCCGCGCGCGGCCGAGGGCAAAACACGCGACATCAATTCGATGTCCCGTCTGGCAACGGCGCAGCCACGCCAGTCGTGAAGCTGCTGCGGCAAACGGCGCGGCGCGATCTTTAAGTTGAGCTTCGAGCGAATCAACCGTGAGATGTTTTGCCGGCGGAAGCGCGATGGATTCGCTGCTCCAACTGACATTCGTCGCGCCGAGCGGTTCGCGCTTGGTGCTTTCCCAGGCCCGGCGCATTCCATCAGCCAGACGCTGGGCGAGTATGAGCCGGTTCTCTGGCGCGCCGTCGTTGTATTTCCCTGCGCCAATGTTGCCGCCCGCGCCATTGAAGTGAATGTGCAACGGGCCCGGCACTGCCAACTGCCGCAAGAAACGGGCAAGTCCGGGAAAGTCAGGATTTGGAATGCCCGTGCGATAATAGCTTTGCGGATGAGTTGCGTAGTAACTCAGCACAGCCACTGGCTTCTCGCCGTTCCAGAAACTCACGAGTGAAACGATCGGGTCGATAGTCCCTTCCGGCTCGGCACGAAGCGCCGCGTCTTTCGTGGCGGTGTAGCGCGTCGCGCGAACTTTGCCGTCCGGTCCGGCGATGCGACGGTTCGAGGCGACCTGCTCGACTCGCGCTTCGCCAAGACCGAGATGCGTGACAGGTTGCGCGCGCGGAAGAGATTCGCGCACCGCCACCGCCAGATTGGAAATGACCTGACGTTGAAAATCGCCTTCGTATTGACGGGCACCCAGGCCAGCATCCTTCAAAATACGTTCCGCTGAAAAATCGCAATCCGGCGCGTCGTGCTGGTGCAAGGTGTGAACGGCCACACGCCGGGATGAAGTGCCCGCAGCACGGGCGAGCGCGTTACGGACCGCGTCGTACCCTTCGTTCGCGATGCCGATCCAATCGACAGCACACAGCACAATCGGTTCGCCCGCGCCGAGCAACACGAACCCACGCGCACGCAGGCCCAATTCCCAAACATTGGTCACTGGATCGTAGGCCATCCAGGACCCAATCGGTGGAGTGGCATCAATATCGAAGATGGCGACGCTTAACCTTGAAGCATTGGCATTGGTTTCGGTCGAGTCGGCTGCGCTTAACCGAAAGATGACAAGAAATGCGAAGCACCAGACCGTTGACAATCGCGTGAACATTGGAAAACAGCGTAACGGGGAGAATGAAAAAATGAAGCCTGGGGATGAGAACATTCGTCAATGAAGGGAATTCGTGTTGGCAGTGATAACCATCTTGAAAGCCATTCGGCGCACAGGCGCAGCAGTCGGAGTCGCGGGCAGTGTCGCTGCCGCGCTTTTTGCTCAGGCGGCTGGACCTCTCAAAGTGGGCATGGCGGTGGATTTGGGCGGGCGAACAGCGACGCTCAGGAAGCTCGATGCTCTGCCTTACGTCGAGAGCGATTACACGAAGCGCTTCAAGTTCGATTCGTTTGAAAATCCAAAGCTCAAGGAATTGCGGGAGCGTTACTATCTCGACGTGGTCACGGCGCCGGGCAAAGACGAGTTCGATAAGCAGGTGCTGTTGATGGACTGGACTCACCAGCAGTTCAAAAAGTTTGGCCAGCCTTCGAGCAGTGCGAAAGGTGCGCTCGAAATCTTGAAAGCCATCGAAGACGGCAACACGTTCTTCTGTTCGCAGTACGCTCAATTGTTTGTCTCTGCTGCCGCCAGTCTCGGCTGGGTCGATCGGCCACTCGCACTGCGGAGGCATCAGGGTGTGAACAAGGTCGGCGGTTCCACCGAGCATTCTGTGACCGAGATTTGGTCCAACCAGCATCGCAAGTGGATAATGCTCGACCCGACGAGCAACATGTATTTGGAGAAGCACGGCGTTCCGCTCAACGCCTACGAGATTCGGCAGGAGTGGTTCTACCAGAATGGAACGAACCTGACGTTCGTCGTCGGCAAAGAGCGGAAGAAATACAGAAAGTCGGACCTGCCGATTTTTCTGAAACGCTTTGCCGGCTTCGGCGATCTCGCTGTCCATCCCGATGAACTCGACAAGTATGGATTCACGGCCTACATCCCCAACACCGACCTCATGGATTCAGGATTCGATTACGCCCGAATGTTCATCGTGAAGGACCAGCTTTGCAACGGGACCAAGTGGCACGTGCGGACGGTGCCGGCGAATCCCGCCGTCGATCCCTACTTCCCAATCGGGCAGGCCGCACTGAGCCTCGTCGGCGAAGACGGGAGAATCAAAGCCACCTTGAAAACCCTCACGCCAAACTTCAAACGCTATGAGATTCAGGTCAATGGCGCTGGATGGAAAACGTCCGACGACACTTTCATTTGGAACGTCCATCCCGGTCTGAATCGACTCGAAACAAGAACGGTTAACAAGTTTGGGGTGATTGGGCCGATCTCTACTGCTGAGATGGCGATCGCCGAGTAAAGAGCTTCACCGAAGTTAGTCCACGTAAAGAAACTCGTTCGCACTCAGCAATGCCTGGCAGAGATTGGTGAGGGCTTGCAGCTCCGGCGTGGGCTTCGGCGCTGGCTTTGTCTTTTCGTCCTTCTTCGGTTTCTCGTCCTTCTTTTCGGGAATGCTTCTCAAGTGGTCCACTTGCCGCGACAGGAAGTTGCTCGCGTCGGACAATTCGGAGGCGGTCGGATTTCGGCTAAAGGCCAGGTGCCAGGCGCGCGTCAGTTGCCTGACACGGTCGTCGCCAGCCTCCTTTTGGAGTCGTTGGGCAAAGTGTGCGGACTGATCGAGCATGAACTGGCTGTTCATCAACATCAGCGATTGCGGAGCGACCGTGGAGTTCTGCCGGCGTTCGCAGTTCACCTCCATCACGGGCGCATCGAACGCGTGCAGCATCGCGAGCGGACGGCTGCGCCGCACCTGTATGTAAATCGAGCGCCGAAATTCCTCGCCTTTGAGCGCCACTTCGACCGGCATTTTGTTATCGCCTTCGGTTTTATCGATGCCGACGACAATCTGGCCGTGAACATCCGGACGAACCGGGACGGGCGGACCGAACATCGCTTTGTTCAACGCGCCGCTCGCCACCAGAATGGCGTCGCGAATGACTTCGGCATCGAGGCGCTGGACCGGTTTGCGCCAGTAAAACCGGTTCTCCGGATCCCGTTCGTCGCCGATTTGATTGCGGCGGGAGGACTGGCAGTACGCCGTGGACGTCATGATGAGTCTGTGCAAACGCTTCAACCGCCAGCCGTGCTCGACGAAATCGTTCGCCAGCCAGTCGAGCAATTCAGGATGCGAGGGACGCTCACCCATCGTGCCGAAGTCCGACGGTGTGCCGACCAGGCCGCGGCCGAAATGGTGCAGCCAGACACGGTTCACCAGCACGCGGGCGACGAGAGGATTTGTGCCGCTGGTGAGCCAACGCGCAAACGCAAGCCGGCGGCCGCTGCTCGCCAGATTTGGATCCTTTTCCGGCAGCTCGACGAACTGACCGGCAGGCGCAAGCACACTCAACGCTCCGGGTTTGATGGCTTCCTTTGGCTGTTTCGGATCTCCGCGGTGGAAAAGATGCGTGACCGGCAGTTTGTCGACTGGCTCGCTCAGGACGCTGATGAAATCCTCCGCTGGTTTGCGTCCGCGAATCTCCGCTATCTTCGCGTCCATCGCCTTCAAATCGTCCGCTGCCTTTTGATTGTATTGATAGAGCACGCCGGCGTTGATGTTCACGCTCGGATTGTCCGCGAGGAGTTTCTTTTGTTCCGCAGTGCGTTTATCGGCTGGCGTGTCGTAGGCAGTGCGCAGTTTGCCGCGCAGTTCCTCGTCGAACTTCTCCAGATGCTTCGTCAACGCATCGCTGATGTATTGCTTCTGCTTTGTGACTTTTTCTTCCGTGAGCTTCTTCGCTTCAGCCTCGACCTCTGCGGCCTTTTTCCGATCGGCCTCGGTGTAGAGCGAAACGAGGCGCTGATCGGGCGTGCGCCAGTTCTTCGGGTCGTAGGCCGGTTCGATCACGGCGCGAAGGCGGTAGTAATCCGTCTGCGGAATCGGATCGTAACGATGATCGTGGCATTGCGCGCAGCCTACGGACAGTCCGAGCAGTGATGTGGAAACAATCTTGATCGCGTCGGCCACGACCTGATTGCGCACCGGATCATAGTCATCCACGGCGGGAGTGGCCGTTCCATCCGCACCCATTCGCAAAAAGCCAGTCGCGATCAACAATTCGCGCGTGTGCGCTGCAGCCAGAGCGGATTGCGGGTTGTCGCGCGTCGCGCCCGCAAGTTCATCGCCGGCCAGTTGCTCGGTGATGAAGCGGTCGAATGGCTTGTCGGAGTTGAACGCGCCAATGACGTAGTCGCGATATTTGTAAGCGTAGGCGCGCGGTGGATCGGCATCGCTGTAACCGTCCGAGTCCGCGTAACCCGCAACGTCAAGCCAGTGACGGCCCCAGCGTTCGCCGTAATGCGGCGAGTCGAGCAACCGGTCGATCAACTTCTCGTAAGCGTCCGGCGCAGTATCTGCGAGGAAGATTTCGACTTCGGCGGGCGTTGGCGGCAATCCAGTCAGGTCAAAACAGGCGCGGCGCAGCAACGTCAACTTTTCCGCGTCAGGAGAGAAGCTGAGCTTCTGTTTCGCCATGGCGCTGAGGAGGAGAGCATCAATTGGAGTGCGGGCCCGATCCTTCGGCTTCGTCTTCGGAATCGTCGGCTGGCGAATCGGCTGGAAGGACCAGAAGGCGCGTTCTTCCACGGTGATGCCAGCGCCTTTTCCGATCTCCGCCGGTTCAGGACGCGCCGTCTTTGCGCCGGTGGCGATCCATTGTTTGATCAGCGCGACCTGTTCGCGGGTGAGTTTCTTTTCGCGCTTCGGCATCTCGCCGCTGTCAACGAGCTGGAAGAGCGGGCTTCGATCGGGTTTGCCTGGGACAATCACCGGGCCTTCGTCGCCGCCCTTGAGCATCAGCCGGCGCAGGCGCAAATCGAGTCCGCCCTTGAGCTTCTCGCCCTCGCCGTGACATTCGAAACAATGCGCTTTGAGGATAGGGCGAATGTCCTTTTCAAAAACCGGCGGAGCAGCTTTGAGCACGGGCTCGAACGCAAACAGCAGGCAACCAATCACAACGACCAGTTCTGCTGCAAAGGAGCGCGACTGCGTCCGCTGAGGACCAGTTGCAGCAGCAGGAAGCCAAGAGAATCGCTGCGGACTGGCATCTGAGTGTGCTGCGGCTGGTCTTCGACACAGCCGCGCTCCAACGCGTAGCACGGCGCTCCTCATGCGTTCTTCAAAATCTCCTTTACCACGCGGCACGGTTTGGTGTCAGTGATGCGTTCCTCTTGTCCGTTGTGGTGGTAAAGGAGTTTCGTGTGATCGAGGCCGAACAGGTGCAGCAGCGTCGCGTGATAATCATTCGGGCTGACGGGATTCACGACTGCCTTGTGTCCGAACTCATCCGTCTCGCCGTAAGTCATGCCGCCCTTGAAACCGCCGCCCGCGACCCAGGTGCTGAATCCCTGCCCGTTGTGATCGCGACCCGCTTTCTCGGCCGCGCCGTGATTTTCAGTCACGGGCAGCCGCCCGATTTCACCGCCCCAATGAACAATCGTCGTGTCGAGCAGACCACGCGCTTTCAGATCTTTCACCAGCGCGGCGGACGGCTGATCGGTCTTGCGACAGCAATTGGCGAGGTTGCTCTTGATGTTCTCGTGGTTGTCCCAGATTTGGCCGTTGACGAAGAGTTGCACGAAACGCACGCCACGTTCGACGAGCCGGCGGGCGATAAGGCAACGCGTTCCGTATTCACGAGTCTGCGAATCATCCAAGCCGTAGAGTTTCTTCGTGGCTTCGCTTTCACTGGAAATGTCGAGCGCTTCCTTTGCCGCCGTCTGCATCCGCGCGGCGAGTTCGTAACTGGCGATGCGGGCTTCCAGATCGCTCTCGCCCGGATGCTGCGCGAGATGTTCGCGATTAAGCCGGGCGAGGAAGGCGAGGTTCTGTTCCTGCAACTCGCCTTTCAAGTGCGGCGGCGGTTCAAGATTCAAAATGCGCGGCTCGGTCGCACGCACGATCGTTCCCTGGAACAGCGGCGGCATCCAGCCGTTGGACCAGTTGCGCACGCCATCGACTGGATGCCCGCCCGGATCAGTCAACACAACGTAAGCGGGCAGGCTTTGACTTTCCGAGCCAAGCCCGTAGGTCAGCCACGAACCGAGCGCGGGCCGTCCCGGCTGCGACTTGCCAGTATTCATGAACCAGATCGACGGCTCGTGTCCGTTGATGTCCGTGTGCATCGAGCGGATGAGCGTCACGTCATCCACAATGCTGGCGAAGTGCGGGAGCAGTTCGGAGACGTCCATTCCGCAATTGCCGTGCTTCTGAAACTTCCAAGGACTCCCGAACAGCTTCTTGCTCGCACGATCAACGAAGCTAAATTTGACCTCGCCGGCGTAATCCTGTCCGCTGCGTTTGGTCAATTCAGGTTTCGGGTCAAACAAATCGACGTGACTCGGCCCGCCATGCATGAAGAGCGAGATCATTGCCTTTGCTTGCGGACGAAGCGGCGGAACTTTGGGCTTCAGATCGAACGACTGCGGCTGACGCGGCATGTTCGGCGGAGTGGCGAGGAGATTCTCCTCTCGCAGCAGCCATGCAAGCGCGACACTGCCGACACCCATCGCGTTGCGCGCGAGAAAGCGGCGCCG
>JGI10216J12902_100584429_pt1 | contig 31333 bp, 22 predicted proteins | sample KanNatreferecore_FD_12902 | JGI IMG/M metagenome (IMG submission 12902)
GGCGCAATACGCCCCGACCCGCCCGTCAGAGAGCTCCAGCTTCGGGAATGCGAATGGCCGGTGAGCGTGGCGCTCCGCATACCGGACGACTGGGTCAGCGGCGTCTACCTCGGCAAATTGACGCAGGTCGACGTCCCGAATCCCGCGCAGAGTTACGTGATCTTCATTGTTCGCGACGATCGCCAATGTGATTTTCTGTTCAAGTGCAGCGATACCACGTGGTCAGCCTACAACAGCTGGCCGGACGAGTATTCCCTCTATCATTTCCATGGTCCGCCCCGCAAGGACGCCTACTGGGGCCCGGACACACAAGTGAGCTGGGACCGACCTTACGCGATGCAGCAACCGTGCTACGCGGTTCACCAGCCACAACGCTGCACATGGATGGTCGGTGCGAGTACGTTCCTCATGCTCGAGTTTCCACTTCTCTACTGGATGGAATCGAAGGGATACAACGTCTCGTACATCAGCTGCGTGGATTTGCATGAGATGTCAGCGCGTCGACTGCGGGAACGAGCAAAAGCGTTGCTGGCTCCCGGCCACGACGAGTACTGGTCCATCCCCATGCACGACAACCTGAAAAGCGCGGTCGACGCGTCGGACGACATGCCTGAGAACGGCCTCAGCGTGGCGTTCTTCTGCGGCGGCAGCATGACGGGTGTCACGGGCATGACCCCATCTCATGTCGATCCAGGCCGCCAGAACCGGATCATCCGCCGCCTCGGACGGTGGGGGCCAATCGAAGACTGGCTGTTAGTCGTTCAGCCTGAACAGCGTCGCTTCACCGAGTCTTTTCCCGATGGCGGCGACCTCATGGGCGCACGGCTGGTCGATCCCTGTCTCGGCGTTGCCGACTGGGTGTGCACGAACACGCAGGGTCACCTGGCGTCGCAGCTGTACAACGGGACCGGACTCGCCGACGGCGACCATATTCGCAGCCTCATCGGACACGAGTTCACAGGACTTCCCGTGGAAAAGCCGGGGCTGGAGGTGCTCGCCGAGGGCCACCTGGCCGCCGAGCATGGAGGACAGACGCCGAGCACGTACACCGCGACACTCTACCCGGGTGCCAAGGGCAACTTCGTGTTCAACAGCTCGACCATGTGGTGGCCGCAATGGCTGAATCTCGCCTCCCCCATTCCGTATCCGGAAGGAGGCGAGCCCCGGTTCACGTGGGCGACCGGCGTAATCCAACCCGATCCTGGTGACATGCGGAGGGTTGAACAGATGACTATCAACCTGTTCGACATGTTTCTGCGTGGAAGCCGGTCTCGCTCGCCGAAGCGAGGCGTACCACGGAGGAAGGCGCGTACCAAGCCAGGGCCCAAACCAGCCAAAGCGCGAACCGGGAAACCAAAGCGCAAACCAGCCAAGGCGCGACCCGGGAAACCCGGCAGGAAACGTAAAGTATCCCGGCGCTAAGTCCTGAACGCCACCAGCTGGTCGATGGCACGCTCGCGCTCGCGCCAGCGCGATCGTGCCGGCTCGCTGCGCACTTTTTCGAGAAACGCGACGATGTCCGCGCCAACGTCGGACCATCGCCTGGAGACAGCTGAGGCGACGGTGCCGATGGGCTCGGACTTGACCGGCTCGCCGTGCAGAAGACGGCGGAGGATGTCGACGAGCTCGTCCCGCCGGTTGAAGGCGATGAGCCTGCCGGTCGAGCAGCGTCCTGCAATCTCCGTAAGCAACTCCGACCGCCTGGCGATGATCGTCTTGCCATACGCCAGCGCCGTGACGATCGGAAACGCAAAGCCCTCATAAAACGAAGGAAAGACCACGAACTTCGCCTCCGCGTACAGGCGCGCGACGTCCGCCCCGGACAAGCTGCCCGAGCGGTGGACCCGCAGGTATGGCGTTTCCGTCAGCTTCGGCCCCAGCGACACCAGGTGCCTGAACGGAAACGCGCTCGACAGGAGCTCGATCGTCCGGACGGCATCCTTATGGTCGAGCTCGTTGCCAATCACGAGGATGAAGTCCGACGTTTTTCCCTCGTGGCGGCGGCCGTCGAGGTACTCATTCGGATTGAACGGGTAATGGCACACGGCGCGAGCGGTTTCGGCTGCCTGTCCAAACCTCGCGAGAAATCTCCGCTCGGTAAACGCAGAATCGAACAGAAACCCGTCGGCGTGATCGGCGAGAAAGCTCCACGTGCCGTCGAGGCGCCGCGGCGGCGGATACACCACGTCCCAGGAGATCGTGTCGAGGATGAAGTACAGGTTGAAGAACGCCGCGCGATGGAGATCCATCATCTCCTGGATGTGCCACGGCTGCGAAAGGCGCAGCGCCACGCCGAAGGGTCTCTCCGGGACGGTCGTCGTCAGCGTCCAGCCCGGCCAGGCGTGCTCCCGATCGTGAAACGGCATGGCCGACGGCCTGGCCAGAACCGTCACGTCCAACGGCGGAGAAAGACGATGGATGGCATCGGTGCAGCCAAGCACCGCGTGGCTCGTTCCGTTATGTACCGTGCCGACGTTCCGGATGTCGAGCAGGAGCGATCGTCGGCCGCCCTTCGCAGCAGTGCTGTGGACGTGTGCGCTCAGATGCTCGAACCGCTCGTTGCCTGCAGATCGAAATTCATCCCAGCTTCGATCGAGCTCGGGATTCACCCTGCGCAGCAGCGACTCGTCGCGAACCGTGTCGGCCGACGCACGGGTTGATGGTTGCTGGCACGACGCGCCGGGCGCTGTGATGACCGCGCGGTTCGCGAGCACGGTTCGGTAGCCGCAGCGCCTCGCACGCGACAGATAGTGCAGGAGCGCGCCCGGCACCGTCGAAAACCGCTCGTCGAGCGGAAGGAATTCAGCGGCAACCGGCGACAGCATCAACGCCGATTCGAAGAGCTCCGGGCAGATCTCGATGTCGGGCGTATCGGCCAGCGTCCTGCGCGGAATCCACCGTCCAGGCGTGAGAGCGCGTGACGGCCTCCTCACGCAACAGCCTGCCGAGCATCCTGTCCGCGCCGCGACACAGCCGAACATCGGGTCGCGATCGAGCGCCTGGCGCATCACGGAAAGGGCCTCGCCGGACACGTTCATCTGTCCGTGCACGAGGAGGAGCAGCGACTGGTCGGTGCCCGCGCGTTTCATCGCCTCGTTGCAGGCCGACACCGCGGAGGTCGACGCGATCAGCGTCCATCCGAGCGGCGCACTCGCTGCCGCAATGCCACTCCGCAGATCGGGATGGACGACGCAGACCACGCGCCGGGCCACAGGGGTGAACATCTCGGGATCGGGCCAATGAGATCCGCTGGTTCGTTGCCCGGTTCCCGGCTCACCCGTGAGATCGAGGAAGATGTCGAGCGGGCGATTTGCGGCGATGGTCATTTGCGCGTCTGCAGGTCTCGGATGCCGGCGATCAGATCTCGATACACCTGCTCCGGCGAGATCGCCCGCTCCAGGATCTGCCGATCGGCCGGCGAAAAAGCCTCCCCGCCCTCCGCCGCAAGCCGCGAAACGACCCGATTCGCAAATTCGAACCAGTCGCGCGCCACGTCGCAGAGATTCATGAGCTCTTCCGGCAGCCCCTCGACTCCGGTCGGCCAGGTCACGACAGGGCGGAGATGGCTCAATGCCTCGACCGTCTTGATCTTCACGCCTGTGCCGGCAAGGGCCGGGTTGATGACCACGCGCGAGGTCCGATAGAGGCCGTCGAGATCCGCAACGCGGCCGAGGATCTCTACTCCAGCCGGAGGATGCTCGATCGCATCGCCGACCGCTCCAGCCACACGCAGGGCGGCCTCGGGCATCTTCTCGCGAATGAACGGCCACGCGTGCGCGAGGAACTCGCGAAGGCCGTGGACGTTCATGGGGTTGCCGGACGCGACAAACAGCACGTTCTGTTCGCGCGGCAGCGCGGACTGCCCGATCAGATCGAAGTCGATGCCGGCGATCACGATATTGCTGTCCGGCGACAGGCGCTTCAACGCATCGCGCTCGTCGCTCTGAATCGCCACCACCAGATCGGCGCGTTCGACCCGCCGCGCCTCCTCTTCGGGCTCGAGCCAGAAATCCCGGATGCCGTACTTGAGCACCTTCTCCTTCTTGCTCGAGAACACGTCGATCGTGTCGAGTACCTTGATGGCCCGGGAATCGACGAGCGGGAGCACGCGCGTCATCCAGACATACTCGGCGAACAGTACGTAGTTCGTCAGCGCCGAGTGCAGCCGCAGCATGACGGCGATGGCCGCGTCGGGACAGTAGGTCCGATCGATGATGAGGACCTCGCTCGCCCGGCCGCTCCGCACATCGTCTTCTCCGAGAAACGTGGAATAGCGCGCGGTGTACTCCCGATCCAGCGACGCGAGCACGTCCGGCACGTCCTTCAGCGTGTAGCGGATGCCACCGCTGCGATCCACCAGGACGACGTTGCCGAACTGCTCCTCAACTTTCCGGATCGATGCCTCATCCGGATTCTCGCCGCCGAGCGGGACGATGACCGGGACGATACGAAACCCGGCACTCTGGAGCGCGGTCAGCATGCGCTGGATACGGTAGGCGTTCCCCGCGTACGGAGGATACGGACACACGTGCGTCAGGCAGACGATCAACGGAGCCGTTGCCGCGGGCGGACGCATCGGGGCGGCCGTCAACGCGACGCGCCGGGATGCCGGCAGGTGGGTCTCTGCGACGCTGATGGGACGGCAGCCGCGTTCGCGTCCGATCTCGACGTAGTGGACGAGCGCATTCATCCCGGAGGATCGCGCATCCGGGTAGCGCGCTATATAAGCGGCACAGTCGAACTCGGGAGACGGGTTTCGCCCTTCCTGGTAGCCGGCGGTCATGAAGTGGACGAGCGGGTTGGCGCCGTTGGAGCGAACGTCCGGATAGGTCTCGAGGTAATACCTGCTGTCGAACAGCGGGATCGGATTCCGGAACTCGCGGCCGCCGTGCTGCAGAAAATGGCTCAGCGGCTCGCACCCGAGGCGCGCCACGTCTGGATACTCGCTGAGATAGAACGCGGGATCGAACAACGGGTGCGGCTTGCGCCCTTCGCGCGCTCCCCACAGCACGTAGTGAATCAAGGGTTGATACGTCGCCACAGCGTCCGGCTGCCGCTCGGCATAGTACGACGCGTCGAAGAAACCGCTCTGCGCGATCACACACGCGTTTCGCGTCGCCCGGGGGCTGAAGATCAGCCCGCCGAATGCGAGCAGCGATCGCCGCAGGCCCCTCGACCGCCATGCCAGGAGGAACGTGCGAGGCACCGTCGACAGCAGCCTGACGTTCTGCCAAGTGCCGCTCCGCCGGAGGCCGGAACCCGAGATTGCGGTCGCCATCCTCGCGCGGATGGTTGGACGGCTGCCGGCAGGCGACTGGGCTCGCTCGAGCTGCGACGCCAGCGCGCGCGCCTCGGCGTCGAGCTCGCGGATCGTTTCGTCGCGCTTTTCGCATTCCTTTTGAGACCGCCACTCGAGCGCCTGGTGCTCGCGTTCCCAGTGTGCGCGCTCGCGTTCGAGCTCGGCCAGGTCGAGCGGGTCGTCGGCAGCGGCGCTGCTCGACGCATCCTGCAATCGGGCTCGCAGCGCCTTGACCGCTCGCCTGCCCCGGGCGTTTTCGTACTGCAGGCCGATGCGCTGCCCGAGATGCGAGAAGAACCTCCGGATTTGGGCCAGTTCGCCGGCCTCGTCGATGCGGGGGTTCAACAGCCAGTCCACGCGCTCGGGTAAATCGCGTCCGACACCCAGCACACCGAGACCACTCCCGTGGAGGAACGAAAACGACGGATAGATGCGCTCGACTTCGTGCCACAACTGCCACGACCCGGAGTCTTTCTCCTTGACGTTGATGTCGTGAATCAGCACGACACCACGCCGGCTCATCTTCGGCAGCCACGTCGCGAAGGTGCGGCGGGCAGCGTCGATGGTGTGGTACGCGTCGATGTGAAGGAGATCGATCGTGCCGTCCGCAAACCGGGTGACAGCCTCGTCGAACGTCGCGCGGATGAGCGTGGAAAACGCGGAAAAACGCCGGTCGTGGTACTCGCGCCAGCGAGTAAAGACCTCTTCAGGATAGGCGCCGGTCTGCTCGTCGCCCCGCCACGTGTCGACCGCGTAGCAGGCCGTCGGCAGGCCGAGCGCGGCGACCGATTGAGCGAACGCCGCATAACTGTTGCCGGATTGGGTTCCAAGCTCGACGAAACGTTGGGGCCGGAGCGCATCGACGATCCAGAACGCAAACGGGATGTGCTCGACCCACCCGGCCGGATGGACCAGACGATCGGGTTCCTGGAAGACGGCAGACCTGAGGAGCTGGGGCGCGACGCGGCCCCATTCACCTAGTGATGCGGATCCGAATGAATCAGGTTCGTACAACCGGGCATCCAATCCGTGTTAGCGCGACCAGACCTGCAGTTGTGTTTCGCGCAAATCGCTTCGCTTGCGGTAGTCATCGCGCGAGAGATATTTCTCGAGATAACAGTACAGAACGATGAAGAGATAGCGGGAACCCATCTCCTTGATCTTGAACTTCGACACCCCTGACGTCCGGTTGTACCACGAGGTCGGAACGACCGCGTAGGAGTACCCTCGAACGATCGCCTTGAGCGGCAGCTCGACCGTCAGATTGAAATGATAGGCGAGCAACGGTTGGAGCCCGGCGATCACCGAACGGCGGTACAGCTTGAAGGCGTTTGTCACGTCGTTGTAACGCATCCAGAACAGAATGCGTATGAACGTGTTCGCAAAGCGGTTGAAGGCCAGTTTGAACGCCGGATAGTCCACGATCTCGGCGCCCTGCACGAACCGCGATCCGAACACGCAGTCGTAACCTTCCTGGAGCTTTCTGTGGTACGCGACGAGATCGGCAGGCGAATCGGAACTGTCGGCCATCATGATGGCGACCGCGTCCCCCCGGAACGCGCTGAGCCCTGCGCGCACCGCGTAGCCGAAGCCGTTCGGCGGGCTGTTGGTCATCGAACGGAGCTCCGGCACCTGCTGCTTCAGGGCGTCGAGTATCGCCTGCGTCCTGTCGGTGCTGTTGTCGTTGACCACGAGAATCTCGTGGGCAATGCCGGCCGTGTGGAGCGCCTCATGAATCTCCCTGACAGTTCCCTCGATTCGACCTTCTTCGTTGTGCGCCGGGATCACGACCGACAGCAGGCCAGGAAGGCAATCGGCCTCCCACTCCGCGAGCGAGCGGACTTCAATCGGCATCAGTTCTCCGCATGCGACATCCGATCGCTCATTTCGTTGTAGATGTCCTCGATGACCCGCTCGATCGTGTACGTGAGCTTCCAGTCCGGATAGTCGCGCTGGAACTTCCGGAGGTCGCTGACGTACCAGATGTGGTCGCCGGCGCGGCTGACATCGCTGTACGTCCAGCGCATGGGACGCCCCGTCAGCTTCTCGACCATGGCGATACCTTCGAGCATCGACACGTTCGAGGTTGGGCCCCCACCCATGTTGTACACCGCGCCGGCCCGCGGCGCCTGTGCAAACTGCCAGAACGCGTTGACGAGATCGTGGCTGTGAATATTGTCCCTGACCTGCTTGCCCTTGTACCCGAATACCGTATACGGCCGGTCGGTGACCGCACACTTGACCAGAAACGACAAAAATCCGTGGAGCTGCGCTCCCGAGTGGCCCGGGCCGGTGAGGCAGCCACCGCGAAAGCAGACCGTTCGCAGTCCGAAGTACCGCCCGTACTCCTGCACGAGCACGTCCGCGGCCACTTTCGACGCACCGAACACGCTGTGCATCGACGAATCGATGGACATGTGCTCGTCGATGCCGTGCTCGCTGTACGGGTGAGCCGGATCGACAGCCCATCGCGTGTCCAGCTCGACGAGTGGCAGCAGGTTCGGCGTATCGCCGTATACCTTGTTCGTGCTGGTGAAGATGAATGCGGCATCGGGACAGTGCAGCCGCGTCATTTCCAGCGCCACGAGCGTACCGTTGGCATTGACGGTAAAGTCGGTGATCGGTTCCTTCGCGGCCCAGTCGTGAGACGGCTGCGCGGCGGCATGGATGACCAGCGCAATGTCGCGCCCGTATCGCGAGAACACCTGTTCCATGGCGGCCGTGTCGCGGATGTCAGCGCTCACGTGGCGGTAACCGGGCACCTCGCGCTCGAGCACTGCCCTGCGCCATGCCGTGCTGCCGTCTTCGCCGAAGAAGTACCGGCGCATGTCGTTGTCGATGCCGACGACGTCGAACCCCTTGCGGGCAAAGAAGAGTGCCGCCTGTCCTCCGACGAGTCCAGCGGCGCCGGTAATCAGCACAACAGGCATAGGCTTATTGAGCGGTCCTGACGGGCGCCGATGCTGCGGCTCCCGACAGCAGCGGCTCGAGCGTCGTCTTGTGTTCTCTCAGCCACCCAAAGACATCGTCCAGGAGATCCGGCACGCTGCGGCGAGGCGCCCATCCGGTTTTCTCCGTCACGTGCGAGTTGTCGGTGACATAGTAGGGCACGTCTGCCGGGCTCGTCGGCGCGCTCCCGGTGATCGGAATCGCACCTCCGATGCGTTGACGGCACAGCTCGGTGAGCTCTGCCAGCGAGACGCTTCGATCGGCACCACCGCCCACGTTATAAGTCGCGCCGTCGTGCTTTGCAAAATCCGCTATCTGTACTGACAGCAGCGCGTAGAGATCGTCGACGTGCAGGACGTCCCGGATCTGGAAACCCTCTCCGCCAAATCCCGTGTACGTCAGGCGGCCGCCGAACAGATGACGGGCGGCCCAGAGCACCACGAATCCCTGATCGACCTTGCCCATCTGCCACGGACCAGAAATCACTCCACATCGATTGACGATGGCACGCAGTCCGTACATCGCCCGATACTCTTCGATGAGCAGTTCAGACGCCAGCTTGCTCGCGCCGTACATCGATCGGGCGCCGCCAAGCGGAAAATCTGTGGCGATGCCCTTCGCAGACCAGCCCGTTCCACAGGCATGAGCCGGCACGTCCAGCCGCGATGCGCGGCGCTCGAGCGGAAGCGCACGAAGACCGGCGATCGGATACACGCGGCTGGTCGAGAAAAAAATGACATCGGCGGAGCACCGCCGTGCAGCTTCAAGACAATTCGCCGTGCCGATGAGATTCGTCTGGATGACGTACGCGGGACTGCCGTCGTAGCCCGCGTGAACGGACGGCTCGGCCGAGCATTCGAGCAGCAGATTGAACGAGCCCGCGTCGGCGAGATCGTCGGCGGAGCGCACGTCTCCGTGCACGAACTCGACGCCTCCCTCGCGCAGCCGCGCGACGGCGAATTCGCTGCCGCGCCTTCGCAGGTTGTCGAATGCGATCACGTCGACGGCACGCTGGCACTTCAACGCGAGCGCCAGATTCGAACCCACGAAGCCGGCCCCGCCGGTGATGAGAATCCGCATGGCAGACTGAAGCGTTCGACGTCCAGTATGATACCCGATAACATTCAGCCGTTTGATGAGCAATCGCCGCCGGTACGCGTGGGTTCCTGCTGCGCCGCGATCTTTCCGACGGTCCTCTCGCTCAGGCTCACATGAAACTTGATTCGCTGTACGCGACACGATTTCCAGAGGCCGACCGCAACGCGAAAGATGCGATCTGGCAGGTGCTGTGCCGTCACTTCTTCCAGCGGTACGTCGCACCGACCGACGTCGTCCTCGATTTAGGCGCAGGCTTTGGCGAGTTTCTGCGGCACATCCAGTGCGGGCGCCGGATCGCCGTCGACATCGAGCACCTTTCGGGACGGCTGCTCCCCACCGGGACCGAGGAAGTGTTCGTGCCGAGCCACCACCTGTCGACAAAGGTCGCTGCAGATTCGGTCGACATCGTTTTCTGCAGCAACTTCATGGAACACCTTCCTGACAAAGCCACGTTTCTCGCCACGCTTGGCGAAATACGGACCACGCTCCGACCAGGCGGGCGGCTGCTGATCCTTCAGCCGAACATCCGGTTCGTCGGAGGCGCGTACTGGGACTTCGTCGACCATCACCTGCCGCTGACCGATCGCACGCTCGTCGAGGCATGCGAGAGCCTCGGCTTCGACATTCTGGAAGTCGTCCCGCGCTTCCTGCCCTACACGACGCGCAGCAGCCTGCCGCAGTCGCCGTGGCTCGTCCGTCTCTACCTGGGATTTCCACCAGCGTGGCGGCTGCTCGGCCAGCAGACGTGGTTCGTCGCGCGCAAACCTCGCACGGCCTAGCGGCCCGTCGTCCGGATGGCCAGGCAGAGGAGGATGTCCTGCCTGCCCGCGCGCTGGATGGTTCGTGCCAGCGACTCCCCTCCCACGCGCGCAACGAGCGCGGCGAGCCGCGTCCGGATACCGCGCGGCGAATGCGTGTAGGCGAAGTTCATCGTCTCCTGCGGCGACCATGCAGGATTCTCGCGGACGAAGGTGACGCTGCTGAATCCGCACGCCTCGAGGAGCCTCGTCAGGCTTCGTTCGTCGAAATAATAGAGGTGCTCGAGCGGGCTGAGGACGGCCCATGAGGATCCGAGCAGGCTGCGGCTCACCGATCGAAAGTTCGGCGTCGAGATCATGAGCACACCGTCGGGCACGAGCGCCCGTGCGGTGGCCGTCAGTACGGTCCGCGGATCGAAGAGGTGCTCGATCGTGTCGAACATCACGGTTGCATCGAAGGCGCCGTCGGGAACCGTCATCGCTTCGGCGGACTCGCGCCGTACGTCCAGGCCGAGGATGTCAGCTCCGAATGTCGCGCCTTCCGCCGAAAACTCGATGCCCTTCACGCGCCATCCCGTTCGTTCGGCGGCCTTGAGGAAAAATCCGGCGCCGCATCCGATCTCCAGCAGCGTCCGGCCGCGGGCGGATCCGAGACGGTCGAGCAGCGGCGCGTACCGCGCGTCGAACCGGGCGAGATCGTACTTCCCGTCGATCACCCCGAGTGCAGGCAGATACTCCTTCCAGAAATATTCGTTGCTGTAGCGCGCCTGGATCACTTCACGGGGCGCGCGTGGGTTCGCATATACGAGCCCGCACCGAACACAGCGGCCGATATCGAACCCGGTCTTTGTGTACAGCCGTTTCGTGCGCATGGTGCCGCAGATCGCGCAGGGCACACTCGTAGAGGTCACAATTGGAGCCGGTAGTCGCTGAAAAGTTTCGAGAGGTTCGGATTGTAGTACGGGTCGCGCTCGAGCACGTTTCCCCAGCGCTCGCGCATCAGCGCGGCTTCCGCAGGGCTTTGCACCCGGCGGCCGAAACTCGCCGATTCATGGTGAACGAGCTCGGCGTAAGGCGTGAACACGATCCGATACCCTGCGGCGCGCAATCGCAGGCAGTAATCGACGTCGTTGAAGTCGACAGGAAGCGCTTCGTCAAGCCCGCCGGCTTCGTCAAAAACCGCCTTCCGGGTCATCAGGCACGCCGCCGTGACCGCCGAACACTCGCGAATCACCCCGACGCCGCCGAAGTATCCGGCCGTCGAACCCGGACTGCGGTGAAAGGCGTGCGCCGCGAGGCCGCAGACACCGAGAAGGATGCCGACGTGCTGCAGCCGTCCATCGGGGTAGACGAGTTTCGCGCCTACAGCGCCGACATCGGGAACCTGCGACAACTCGAGCATCGACGTCAGCCAGTCTGCAGAAGTCACCTCGAGATCGTCATTGAACAGAACCACGTGTTCGCCGGAGGCGTGTCGCACGGCCTCGTTGACCTTGTGGGAAAAGTTGAAAGGCTCACGCGGTGCGTACCTGAGGATCCTGTGCGGCAGCCTGTCGAGCGCCTGTCTCGCAGGTGCGCTCAAGTCGTTGTCCGTTGCGATGATGACCTCGATCTTTCGCCATGCGGTCTTCTCGAGACTCCGAAGGCACCGGCCGAGCAGATCGCCTCGACCGTCCTGCGGCTGCCCCGTCGTCGGGATAACGATGGAAACGAGGGGCTGGTTCTGGACGGAACGACGCAGGCGGTACATCCCGGGGTGCGGGCCGGCCAGGACTGTTGCCGCCATCCCGGTTCGCGCCACGTGCTCCTCCAGCGCCCGTCGGCCGGCCTCGAGGGCCCATGGCTTGACAGTACCGGACAGCGCTGTAGACGCGGGACTCTTTCGCCAGTGGTACAGCACGCGCGGTATGTGATGGATACGCGGCGTCTTTTCCATGAGGCGCAGCAGGAGGTCGTAGTCCTGCGCGCCTTCGAAACCCCGACGGAAACCTCCGATGCCTTCCACGAGCGACCGGCGCACGACCATGAGGTGGCACGTGTACATGTAGCTGAGAAAAAGGGAAGGCGACCAGTCAGGCTTGAAATACGGCTCGCAGCGGCGCCCGCTTTCGTCGAGCTTGTCTTCGTCCGAATAGATGACGTCGGCGTCCGGGTGCGCATTGAGATATCGCGCCACTTCGGCCAGCGCTTCGGGCGCCAGCTCATCATCGTGATCGAGCAGCGCGATGAATTCGCCGGTGGCTGCAGACAATGCGGCGTTCGACGCCGCCGACACGTGACCCCGTTCGATCGTCACGACGCGCACGCGAGAATCGTCAGAGGCCCGCTCCAGCACTGACGTGGTCGCAGCCGCCGTCGACCCATCGTCCGCGATGCAGTGCTCCCAATTCTCGTACGCCTGATCGGCAACAGACTTCATACACGCCGTCAGAACGTCGGGAGGCGTGTTGTAGACGGGCGTAATCACGCTGATGACCGGCCGGTAGGGCAACGTCCCGGTCTCGCTGCGCAGCGTTTTCAGCGCCGCCACATCGAGCGCGTTGCGCCCGACCCACTGCGCATATGCGGCCGCTTCGTCGTCGCCACGGCGCCGGCCGCGAGCGTACTCGAAGGTGCCACGGAAACCCCACTCCCCCAGCCGTCGTTTGGCGCCACGTGCGAGGTGCCGCCGCTCGTCGCCGCTTCGGGGCCATTCCACAATCAATTCGCCCCAGGCGACGCGGACGCGCGAGGTCCCGCCAGCCACGGCGGTTTCAAGGGTGACCACCAGTTCGCCGTGCGAATCGGGTGGCATCGCGATATCCAGCTTTCGCCAGCGGCGATCGCTCCATCGAACGGACGGATGCAACACGCGCGACACGCTGCGCTCGCCGCCTGAGGCCGTACGCACCGTCACCCGGAATTCGACAACGGCGCTGCTGACCTCCCATCCCATTGGCAGCAGCGCACAGCGAACCCGTAGCCGTGCACCAGGTCCGGCCGGAGTCGTGAACGTAAAGCGCGAGCCGGCGTCCGACACCAGCCCCTCGTGGACCTCGCCGCTGATGCCGAGCTCGCGATTCCATTGCGCATCAGGTCCTGCGTCGGAGGCAACGGAGCTCAGCGAAATCCGGTGCGACTGAAACTCACGCCAGAGCTCGCGCGCAGCCGCCAGCGGCTTCAAATAAAGAAGATGTGCGGCGCCGGCCCGGAGCGTCCACAGGGGATGCCCCGCCATCAGGAACAGCCGGCGTCCCTTGGAGGACAGCACGAGATCGAGCTGCTGCCGGACCGCGCGGTTCTCGACCTCCAGCCGTGCCAGGGCCGCCCTCGTGACGTCCTCAGCCACCGCTCTGCCAGATCGATTCGAGGCGGCTGCGAACGTGGGCGCCCGTTCGGGCAGGCGATCGCAGCTCGGCCATGTCGAGAGCCGCGCGTCGCCCGCGCGCCGCCGATTCAGCACGCTCGTCGACGACGTGACGCATGAAGCGGCTTGCCTGCTCGGAGTCGGGTTCCGCCCAGGTAAAACCTTCCAAATACGGACCGTAGTCGCGCGGGATCGGCACCAGCCGGTAATCAACGGAATAACTGTTGGCGGGCGTCAGAAAGTCGGCTGGTCCTGAGTAGCGCGTGGCGATGACTGGCTTTCCGAGGGCCATTGCTTCGGCAATGCCCAGCCCGAAACCTTCAGAGCGATGCAGCGACACGTAGCAGTCGGATGCGGCCATCAAGCCGGCGAGCTCGTCCCGAGCCATATAGCCGTCGCGAAGCACGGCGTTGATGCCCTCCGATGCCCTGTACATCTCGCGCACGCCCGGCGGATCGTATTCGGCGTTCGTGAACTTCAACATCAACAGCACGTCCTGCCTGCCGCCAAATGCGGCGCGAAATGCCGAGATGACGCCAATAGGATTCTTTCTCTCGATCTGGCTCGACACATCGAACGTGAACAGGAACACGTACGCGTCATCCGGCAAGCCGAAATGCGAACGTGAATACTCCGGCACTGCGGGCGCTACGACCGGCAGCGGCACGCACGTCACGGGCACCGGCGAATGACGGGCCACCGCTTCCCGCCCGAACTCGGTTGGCACCCACACCTCGTCGACGTAGCTGAACGCCGGCCTCCAGTCTTCGCGGAACCGGGCGAGCTCCCAGAACCAGTAACCGATCGTATATCGATTCCGAAAGTACTCGCGGCCTCGCTCCCGCGCAAACCACTCCATGTTGTCGGCATTGAGATGGACAAGGTTGAACGCGTACGGGTTGCCGTCGGAGAACGCGGTGTAGGTGCCATCCTCCATTCGCAGCCGCGAGGCCACATTATTGAGAGCGACAGGAATGCCCGCCGCGTGGAGAGAACGAACACTGAGCCGTGCGGCCTCGCCCATTCCGCTTTCCGTACTCAGATATCCGGCGACATTGACGCCCATCGGCTCGGTTCGCGCGAAGGCGCTCCTCGGCCGCCTGCGCCATCTTCCCTGCCAGCCGCGTCCGGCCATCGCGAGACGCCGAGCGGCGAGCCGCGTGCGGCGGAACGCCTCGAGAACCCGCCAGCTGAACGTGGACTGAATGCGCGCGAGCGCACGGCGCATCTCGATGGTGTCCTCGAGAATCGCGATCTGCCGATCGAGCACCGCGCTGCGATCCGGATCACGCTCGCGTGCAGCGGCATCGATCGAATCCCGCGCGGCCACCGTCCGCGACAGCTCGGCGATCAACTCCTGGACTTCCTCGGAATCGTTCATCGACTGCGGGTGATCAACAGCAGCGACTCGCCACGCGGGTGAGCCGTGGACGGCCGAAGCCTCTCCGCTCGCGCGCCAATCGACTCGCACACGCTCGCGAGCAGTTCGAAGGGATAGTGATACGGCTCGGCATCCGGGAAGGTCACGACGCCGTTTCGATCGATTGGCTCGAAACTGCGGGGATCGGGGTTCTCGAACCACGTCACGTAAAAGCGGCCATCGGGCGATAACCGTCGCACCACCGAGGCGATACATCGTGCGATCCGGTTCAAGGGAAGCCGCGAGAAAAGTCCCTCGGACACCGCAAAGCGAAATCCCTCGGGAGCCTTCGACAGGTCGAACTCCTGGTTGAAGAGATAAATACCTCGCTCGGACGGCACTCCGATGCGTGGAAGCTCCATGGTGACGCCGGCCAGCATGAGCGCCTGATTCACGTCGAAGCCCCAGTAGCATCCCGCGTCGAGATACTTCAGCAGATGGCGCCCCGTGCTGAGGCTGCCGCATCCCATGTCGAGCACGGAGTCAGTGTGTTTCAGCCCTTCGGTGCGCAACAGCTCAAAGGTCCACTCGCCCGATTCCAGCCACAGGCCTCCGGGAACAACGCGATGCCAGCCGCCTTCTGCTGCGCCGGCGCTCTCCGTTTCGGCAGGGACGCCGACCTGTGCGCCGCTCGCGGCCACACGGGCATACTCCTCCAGGCCGCGCGAGACAGCGCCGTCGAACAACAGGCGACCTCGATCGAGCAGGCAAACGCGATCGCAAATACTGCGAATGGCCGCGGGCGAATGCGAGACGAACAGGATGGTCTTGCCATCGGCCCGGAATTGCCGCACCGTCTTGATGCACTGCTGCTGAAACGCCTCATCGCCGACGGCAAAGACTTCGTCGAGCAGGAGCATGTCGGGATCGAGGTTCGCGGCAATGGAGAACGCCAGTCTCACGACCATTCCGGACGAGTAGTTCTTCATCGGCACGTCCATGAACGCCGCGAGCCCCGAGTACTCGACGATGCGATCGTAGAGCGCTTCGATCTGCGCGCGCGTCAGGCCGTGCACCGAGGCGCTGAGAAAGAGGTTTTCCGCGCCGGTCAAGTCCTGGTGGAAGCCGATGCCGAGCTCGATCATGGTGCCGATACGCGCACCTCGCCTGACGGCCAGACGTCCCTCTGTCGGGCGATGGATGCCGGCGACAAGGCGTAGAAACGTACTCTTCCCCGATCCGTTGCGTCCGATGAGCCCGACGGCCTCACCCGAGCTGACGGTCAGCGAGACGTCGCGCAGGGCCCAGAAGTCCTCGGTCCGTTCACGGCGCGATGGATGGATCAGACCCAGGAAGCTCTCCTTGATCGAGCCGGAACGGTTGTGCCGCAGGAGAAACCGCTTTGACAGGTTCTGAGAATCGATAACGGTGGACATCAGACCTGCTCCGCCAGCCGGTCTTCGGTGTCAACGAACAGCGATGCTCCGAGCACGAACATCGCCACCGCATAGCTGCCTGCTGCCAGCCAGACCGCCAGTCCCGGCGCGCGCCCCTGATGAAAGATCTCCTGATAAGCAATGACGAACGACGACATCGGGCTGAGCAGAATCGGCAGCTGCACCGACTCGGGCAGGCTCTCGTACTGATAAAGGATTGGCGTCGTCCAGAACAGGATGGCGAGCGCAATCTCGAGAATGTGACGGATGTCGCGAAAGAACGATGTCAGCGTCGCCAGCGCGAACGCCACGCCGGCGGTAAAGAGGATCTGCAGCGCAAGCAGCAGCGGAAAAAGGAGGATGGCCGGCGTCGGCGCAATCCCGAAGATCACGAGCGACAGCGGAAGAAATACCGCAATCGCCAGAAGGAATTGCACGAGGTTGAACAGGACCGTCGCCACCGGGAGAATCACGCGCGGAAACGCGACGCTCTTGACCAGCGCTCCCGCTCCGACGACCGAGCCGGTCGCCATCATCGCCGAGGTCGAAAAGAACGTCCAGTTCAGCAGGCCCAGCAGCAGGTTGAAGACGAAGCCTTCAGTGCGCACCTGCATGATGTAGCGGAAGGCGATCGTGTAGGTCACCACCATCAGAATCGGATTGGCGAGCGACCAGAAGAAGCCGAACACCGAACCGCGGTATTTGAGCTTCACGTCGCGCATGACGAGGTTTCTCAACAGCTCGCGGTAGCGAACCAACCCCAGGAGGCCTGCGCTGACGCTCGGCGGCGCCGTGCGATCCTCGAGCTCGTGCGGCAAGGCCTGTTCTTCGCGTGCGACCCGGTAGAGGCGTATCACTCCCCCCGCTGCGCGCCACCCGAACGCCGCGAGGGCGAACAGCAATGCGTCGACGGCGAACGAGATCCGGGAGATACCCTGGAACCCGTGGATCATCCACGTCAGCAGGGCCCCGGCTCCGGTCCCAACCAGAATTCCCGCAAGCAGACGCGGAAACCATTTGCGCCCCTGACGATAGGTGTAGGTACGGAACGCGAGCAGCGCCGCAACCTGCGACACGGCGATGAGCGGCAGTGTGCGGAGCGCCGACGGGAGGAACAGCGCGAATTGCGCCGCGTCAAAGCGCAACCCGAACGCGGCGAAGTAGCAGCCCACCGCGAGGGCGCAGTCGACCGCGAGCGCCGTCAGCCGGGACGCCGGCTGTTCGATCAGAACCTCGTGTGTGCCGGAGTCCGTCATTCCAGGCCAAGCCTGACGAGCGCGCCTTTGAGGCGACGTTTCACCTTCGGCCAGACCACGCGACGCGGATTCTGCCATGCCGTCTTCATCGCCTCGACCGTGCCCTGCCGGCGATGGATCCGGAACAGGTTTCCTTCGACGACCGAATGCGTGCGCAGGAAGGCGCGATCGATGGTGGCGCCGACCTCGCGATCCGATGCACGGACCAGAAATATCTGCTCCGGCGTTCCCATGTCGGTTCCCGACACGTATTGCCGCACGTCGTCCAGTTCCATGCCCTTCTCGAGAATGCCGTACTTGCTCATCACGTCCACGGAGATCTGGGCGTCTTCATGTGCCGCCCCCGGCTCCGCGAGCACCATCCGCCCCGCCGGCAGCAAGGCACGGCTGAAACCCGCCATGGCTTTTTTCCGATCGGGTATGTGATGCGCGCTCTCGAATGCCAGAACCGCATCGGCAACGTTACTGCGAATCGGCAGGTTCTCGACGTCAGCGACGATGAGATGGGGGCGATCCACACCCATGCGCTGTATCCCGATCTCAAGGTACGTGCGGCAGATGTCCACGCCGATCGCCTCGACGCCGCTCCTGTAGAGCCACTCGGTCGTCCAGGCGTACCCGCAGCCGCTGTCGATCAAGGTCTCGCCGGTTTTCAGCTCGAGGAGCGGAACCGCCGAGCCGAAAAGCTTGATCAGGTACAGCGTGAATTCTGCGCTGTGAGGGTTGAATGGCGATGAGTACCCAGGCGAGAAGAAATTCGGGTCATCGACTTTCGCACTGATGCCGATTTCCGATCGCTTGTAGGACATTCCCGCATCGGCAGCGGACGAGGTGCTCCCCGTCGGACCCGCGATCAGGACGTCGACCAGCTCACGCGGGAGCCCTCTCGTACAGCTCTGGAAACGCTGTCGATCGCCGTCGGGATCGCGAAGGTGATCGGGCAGCAGTTCCGGAAGGCACCCCGCTATGGGAAACCATCGCGCGCACGATTGACAGATGAGCAGGCCGTCCTCGATTTCGACGTCGTAGTCCCGTTCGGCGGACGCCGGACTCGATGCGTAGCGCTCCAGCAGCGATCGGATAGCGGTGGTCTCTCGCGACGCTCCAAGCGGCGCCACGAGCGCGCCTTCGACAGGGACACGGGCCGACGGTTTCCTGTTTCGAACGGAAATCTTTGCCGGCCGCTCGGCGGCAACGGTCGCCGCAAGCTCCCCCTGGCACATCGGGCACGCAATAAATGTAAGTAACGTGTATCGCATTGGAACGCTTGCATCAGGCTACAGCACGCCGTACCGCCTGTCCATGACCGCCCGGGCGGTTTGGATCGAAGTCTGCATATCAAAGGCGGCGTTGGAACTTCCCTTGGCACTGAACAAATTTTTGAATCGTCTGGCAACGGCATGCGTTCTGGTGTGCATGCCAGCCATTGCGCACGCCCAGAGCATCACGCTGGGCGGATCGGCCAATGTCGCGGCCGCTGAAGATTTTGCCACGCGCGCGTTCCAGGATCCGTGGGACATGAACCAGCGAACCGACTTCGGCTGGTTCCTCTATGGTGCGGATTATCCGACGCCCGACGTCACGGTGCATCCCGATTCCTTTTCGAACGGCTTCTTTCACGGCACGACCGGCACGCAACCCAACCTGTTTCTCCTGGAAACAGGTAATCCTTTCGCAGCGCGCCTCGGCAAGACGGGAATGAATTACCCGATCGACGCCAACCTCTACAAACTGGTCGCGATTCGGATGTGGATCAACTCGGCGCCGCCGCCGGCAGACGCGGTACAGGCGGTTTTCGGATGGAATCGCAATCACCTGTGGGACGGTACGCAGACCACCAGCAACATCGTCAACCTCAGCCCGGGATGGAGAACCTACTTCGTCGATCTGTCAACGCATGGAACTCAGGGCGGCTCCACGCCGTGGAACGGCCTGATTCGATCCCTGCAGTTCACGCCGGCGTACTTGAATCCCTACGAGATTTACATTGACTGGATTCGGCTGGTGAACATCGACGCGGCGTTGTGCCGCCCTGTTACGTGGTCAGGCTTCACGGCCGGCCAGTTCGATCTCTATCTCTCCGACGCGTCCGGGGGCTCGGCGCCTGCGACCTTGCTTGCACGCGCGGAGGACATACAGTCGAGGCGTGCCTCTGCCGGGTGCGCCGTCGGCGCAGGAAACACCTATACCTTTTATGCAGGCGGCCTGGGACCCGGCACTTATCGCGTCATCGCCAAACGGAGATCTGACGGTTTCGAAGCGCCTTCAGGAGGCACGTACGTCGTCAACGCCGCACCGACGTTGACGGTCACGTCTCCGTCCGAGGAGGGCAGTGCAGACGATTTCGCGACAACCCAGCTGGGCAATCCCTGGGACATGAACGCGCTGACCGATGTCGAGCGGTACGAGGGCATCTCGAGCGCCTCGATTGCGACGATTCAGACCGAGTCGCAGGCGGGTACACCGCTCGGGAATACCAACGTGCTCTACGCGACGAGTGCTCCCGCGCAGCCCGGGCTCGTTGGCGATCCGATCCTTTACACGGTATGGCCGCCGGGCACGACGATCGATCCAAACCGCTATCGCATTCTGACCGCCGAGTTCGGCTTGCCGAACGTCGCACGATCCGTCAATACGGGTTCTGTCGCCCGTATCGCGTGGAGGGTCGCGGGCGCGTCAGATTCCGTGTCGGACGACATCATCATCAACTCGCGCGCGGGCGCGAATGTGCTCGACAAAGTCATCGTCGACATGGCGGACCGGACGGTGCTGCCGATTGAGCAGGGATCCCAGATAGGCTGGGTGCCCGGCAGCGCCGCGACACCCGGCATCGACAGGTTCCGCCTCGACGTGCACGAATTCAGCAACTCGACGCCCTTCTTCGTGAAGCGCATCAAACTTGCGGCATTCGAACGCGCGTTGACAGGCACGAATTACACGATTCGCTGGAACGCGAGCAAGGCGGGGACTGTCACCGTCTATCGCGACACCGACAGGAACCCGAGCAACGGGGGTCTGACTCAAATCGGAGCGACATCAGCGGCCGCCGGAGCAGGACAACTGGCGTGGAACGCTACTGTCGCAGGGCAGTACTACATCTACGTCGTGATCAATGACGGCCAGGGGAATCTCAACGGCGCGTATTCGCTGTGGCCGCTCGTCGTCGGCTCCAGCGCAGGGCCGCCGTCCACACCGTCCGGCTTCCAGATCCTCAAGTAACAAGCCTCTCGCCGTGTAGTAGGGAGTCACGCCGGCATCTGTCGCCTGGGCATATCGGGCAGGTCGCTATAATTGCGCGCTACGATGGCCGCCGCAGCCAATCCCGATCCCCACGGTCTACGACGTCCAATTCGCGAGAGGTCATTGGTCTGGCAGGTCCCGGCGGCTCTGATCCTTTGGCTGGCCCTGATCAATTGGCCATTGCCTCCGACAGCCGAACTGGACCCGTCATGGCAGCAAGCCCTGGTCGACGCCTGGCTGACGCAGCGTCAGTATGGACGCGAGATTATTTTCACATTCGGACCATGGGGATTTCTGCTCTCGTTTTTCTATCTGCCGGACGCGCTGACCATAAAGCTCGCATTCGAGATTGTCGGCAAGCTTTGCCTGGCTATCTTTCTTGTCAGGCTTTCCACGAGGCTGACGCTCGCACGAAGATGGATCTGGCTGATGCTCGTCGGTGTGTTCGTCAATCTCTATCTGGCTGATGCGGTGTTATTCGTCGTGACTGCTGCCATTGCTGGTGTCTGGCTTCTCGACAAACGGACCCCGGCGTTAGTACTCGCGGCGTCGGTGGCCTCACTCGGATTCCTGTTGTGGCTCAAATTCGGCCTCACACTGTTCTGCGCCGGCGTCGTGGGAGTCGCTTGTCTCGCGCACGTTCGCGAAGGGCATTTTTTTCGCGCGTTTGCGATCGCAGGCGGATTTGTCGTGGCCGCACTGGCGTTTTGGACGCTCGCCGGACAGCACATCGCCAACGTCGACGATTTCTTTCTCACAGGCTTTGAAATCGCATCTGGATACCAGGCTGCGATGGCGCTTGTGGGTCGCGAATCAGTGCTCTACACAGGTCTCATCGTCGTGTCGGCCTTCCTCCTGTGCCTGCTGCGACTCGTCATGCTCCGCGATGAGCCACCTGCGCGCGTTGCGACAGTGCTCATCGTCGGCGCAGCGCTTGCGATCACCTGGAAACACGGCTTTACGCGCGCCGACGGACATGAGAGCGCATTTTTCATGTTCGTGATCCTGATTCTTCCGCTCCTTCCAGTCTTTCCGGGGGGACGAAGACTCGGTTGGACGCCGATGGCGCTGGTTCCCGTCGCGCTCGTGGGTCTCTTGCTCGCCACTCCCAACCTGGCCCGGTTCGCACCTTCGACGACATGGGGACGCATCGTAACGTCGGCGAAGACCCTTCCCCGCCTTCGTGCCTTCAAAGAGTCGTTCACCAACGCGACCTCGGCGCAAGAACAGCGATGGCGCTTCCCACGAACGCGAGAGCGTGTCGGCACACGGACCATCGATCTCATCGGTTCCGAACAGGGCATTCTGCTCTTGAACGGGCTGAACTACAGACCGCGCCCGGTGCCACAGACCTATGCGGCGTACACAGAAGAGCTCCAGCGCAGAAATCATGCATTCCTTCAGTCGTCATCAGCTCCCGACTTTCTGCTCGTAGGATTTTCCAACGTAGATGGCCGCTACGAAGGTCAGGAAGATGCGCGCAGCATTGCGGATCTCACGCGGCTCTATCGTCCCGTGCTTGAAGAAGGAAACTACATCCTGCTCGAGCGCAGGCCGCCTCCCATCAAGGCGGAATGGCGGCTGACGACGGCGCTGGAAAAGGTGGTGTCTTCTGGCGAAGAGTTGCAGCTTCCACCTTCAGGTGGTGGCGCGCTCTGGCTTCAGATAGATGCCAACCAGACGGCTACGGGCCGGCTGCGAAGTCTTGCGTTTCAAGAGACGCCTTTGAAGCTCGTCGTGACCGATGACAAGGGCGTCGCGTCCGAGCACCGGCTGGTCCGATCGATCGCGCGTTCCGGAATGCTCATTCAGCCGCTTCTTCGTGAACATCTGGACCTCGTCGCCTATCTCCACTCTCAAATCAGATCCTCAGCTCGCTCGATTCGCGTCGAGATTCCGTCTGGACACTCGCGATACTGGCAACCGCTCCATGTTCGGGTGTCGCAGATTGATAATCTCCACCTCGACACCTTCGACTTGATGCAGTACCTCGTCAATCAGGGTGTTCTACCTGAACGGCCCGTCTCGACACGAACCGCTTACCCGGTGCGGTCCATGATGGTAGCAAACGCGCTCGCACTATTCCTGCACGCTCCGGGCGAAATCACATTCACAGTGCGAAACTCCATTCGACGCGTCTCGTTCGCATTCGGCGTGCTCGATGGCGCGTTTAGCGCGGGCGGAGCCACAGACGGCGTTGATTTCGGTTTGGATCTCATGGACGGTAAAGGCGCGGCTCATCAACTTTACCAGCGGCTGCTTCAACCCATGGACCGGCCCGCAGATCGCGGCACGCAAAAGGCCATCATCGATATCCCGGGTTCTGGAACGCGGACTGTCCGCTTGCGGACCGGTCCAGGTCCGCTGGGCAACGGTAGCTGGGATTGGAGTTACGTCTCAGACGTGCAGCTCCTGCCCTAGGAAACCCTCTCCCGCTCGTCGGCACTCGAATGGCGCTGATTCGCTGCGGCTGCTCGTCGCCGGCTCGAGCGCAGGGCCGCCGTCCACGCCGGCGGTACAATACGCGTGCGTTCAGCGCGATGCGTATCGGATTCGATGGCAGGAGCCTGTCCTCCCCGGCGGGTGGCGTGCGGCGGTACGCGGGCGAGCTGCTCGACGGCCTCGTCCGGACACGTCCGGGCGATACGATCGTTGTCTTCGGGGCACCGGCCGATGTCATAACGCCGCGCGCGGTGCAGGTGAAGCCTGTCACGCAGGCATTCCCAACCAATTTCGGGTGGTCGCTCATGGATCTCCCACGCGCCATCCGCGGTGAAAAACTGGACGTCTTTCACTCGCCGGCGTACACCGCTCCCCTTCGGGGCGCGCGTCCACTCGCGCTGACGATTCATGACGTGAGCTACGAACGTCACCCCGAGTGGTATCCGTACCGGCGGGATCCGTTCAGACGCTGGTTCTACAGGCGGAGCGCCAGAGCCGCCGACGTGATCATCACCGACTCGGATTTCTCGCGACAGGAAATCGCCGCCGCGTACGAGCTGGACGCGACCCATATCCGGGTCGTGCCGCTCGGCGTCGGCAGCCCGTTCGTCAACGCAGCGCCGCCTCCACCAGCTGGCATCACGCAACCCTACGTTCTTCATGTAGGCGACCTGCACGTGAGACGCAATCTGCCGACATTGGTCCGCGCGCTGGCCCGGGTGCGAGCGGTTTCGACGCATGTCACTCCTCCCCTGCTCGTGCTGGCCGGCACCGATCGCGGAGAGCGCGGCAACGTCGAAGCCGAGGCCCACCGCGCGAACGTACAGGTTCACTTTGCCGGAACGCCGGGCGATGACGCGCTGGCGTCCCTTTACGCCGGCGCCTCCGTTTTCGCCTATCCGTCGCGCTACGAGGGCTTCGGATTGCCGTTGCTCGAGGCGATGGCCTGCGGAGCGCCTGTGGTCGGCGCGCGTGCAGGGTCGATTCCCGAGGTCATCGCAGACGCCGGGATGCTCGTGGATCCGGACGATGAAGAAGAGATGGCTGCAGCGATCAGCCGCTTGATCACCGATCGGCATCTCGCCGACGGATATCGCCACGCCGGCCGGAAGCGGGTCATGGAATACACGTGGGAACGGACCGCCCGGCAGACGGCCGCTGCCTACGAAGCGGCGATCGACAGAGTTGCGGCGCGGAGGCTGCGTCCTCGATGAGCACGAGCGCCGGCAACATCGACGTATCGGTGATCGTGCTCAACTACAACGGTCACCAGTGGCTCGAAGGCTGCCTGACCGCCACGCTCCAGCAGATTGACGAGCGGGGCGAGCTGATTCTCGTCGACAACGCGTCGACTGACCGTTCCGTGGATCTCGTGCGCACGGCCTTCCCCACGGTCCGGGTGGTCGCGCTCGATCAGAACTTCGGTTTTGCCCGTGGCAATAACATGGGCGCTCGGACGGCACGCGGCCGTTATATCGCCTTCCTGAACAACGACACGATTCCCCAGCCGGGATGGCTGAGTGCCCTCAAAGCGCCGTTCGACCACGATCCGTCAACCGCGCTCGCCACATCCCGCATCGTGTATCTCGACGACCCGTCCGTGGTCGACAGCGCTGGCGACGGGTATCTTCGCGCCGGCGGCGCGTTCAAGCGCTTTCACGGTGCTCCGTCGGCCGCCGCTGGAGACCCGGGGGAGGTGTTCGGCGCCTGCGGGGCGGCCTGCATGTTCAGAAAGGACGCATTCCTGGACCTGGGCGGATTCGACGAAGATTTCTTCATGATCTACGAAGACGTGGATATCTCGTACCGCGCGCGGCTGCGCGGACACAAGTGCACCTACGTCCCGGGCGCGATCGTTCATCATGCAGGAAGCGCCTCGCTGCACCGCAACAGCGCGATGTCCGTGTTTTACGGCCAACGAAACCTGGAATGGACGTACTTGAAGAACACTCCGTGGCCGCTTCTGATCCGATCGCTACCGAATCACGTCCTGTACGACAGCGCCGGACTATTTGCCTACGGCACGCGCGGCCTGCTCGGACCGTACCTGAAAGGCAAGTGGGCGGCGCTCAAGGGACTGCCTGGGATCCTCCGCAAGCGATCGCAGATCCAGAAGCGGCGGGTAACCTCCGCACAGGAGCTCTGGGCGGCGATGGACGGAAACTGGATTCGGAGAAAGCGCGTGGAAAAGCGCTTCGATTTCAGGCCGTGACGGCCTCGCGAGGCGACAGTCTCGCCAGGTCGGCGTCCACCATCATCTCGACAAGCTGCTTGAATTCGACGTTCTGTTGCCAGCCCAGCAGCCGCCGCGCCTTGGCGGGATTGCCAATCAGATGATCGACTTCGGCCGGCCGCAGGAACTTCGGGTCGGTCTTGACGTACTTCTGCCAGTCGAGGCCGACGCGGGCGAACGCGATCTCGACGAGCTCGCGCACCGAATGGCTCACGCCGGTGGCAATCACGAAGTCGTCAGGCTTCGACTGCTGGAGCATCAGCCACATGGCGTTGACGTAGTCGCCGGCGAAGCCCCAGTCGCGCTGGGCATCCAGATTGCCAAGGCTCAGGGAATCGGCGAGGCCCAGCTTGATGCGCGCAACCCCATCGCTGACTTTACGCGTGACGAATTCAAGCCCGCGCCGGGGCGACTCGTGGTTGAAAAGAATTCCGGAGACGGCAAACAGGTCGTAGCTTTCCCGGTAATTCACGGTGATGTAGTGCCCGAACACCTTCGAGACGCCATACGGGCTGCGTGGATAGAAGGGGGTCTCTTCGGTCTGCGGAATCTCGCGGACCTTGCCGAACATCTCACTGGACGAGGCCTGATAGAACCTGACCTTGGGGTTGACGGTGCGGATCGCGTCGAGCACGCGCGTGACGCCCTGCGAGTTGAACTCGCCGGTCAGCAGCGGCGTATCCCACGAGGCCGGCACGAACGACATCGCGGCGAGGTTGTAGAACTCATCCGGCCGATGCTGGTCGAGCAGCCTGATGATCGACAGCTGGTCGAGGAGATCTCCCTGGCAGATCGTGATGCGATCGCGCAGATGGTCGATGCGCCAGTCATTCGGCGCGCTCAGCCTGCGGACGACTCCGAACACCTCGTAACCCTTTTCGAGTAGTAGTTCGGCGAGATACGAACCGTCCTGTCCCGTGATGCCAGTAATGAGCGCGCGCTTCGCCATGCGGAGGAAATATTACCCTAGAATGTCCCGGTGATCGTCGACAAGTATCGCGCCGAGGACCGCGCCGAGATCGATGCGCTCTTCAGACGCGTCTTCGGCGAAGCATCGGCCGATGCAAGCGCCGCGCGATGGGACTGGCAGTACCGACAGAACCCGAACGGCAGCGAGCCGCACATCTGGATCGCTCGCGACGAAGGCAGGGTCGTGGGTCAGTACGCCACGATGCCGGTTCGCCTGCGGGTGAACGGCCAGGAGATCGATGCGTCGTGGGGCATGGATGTGATGGTCGCGCCCGAACGGCAACGAAAAGGCCTTGGAGAAGTGCTCTTCCATACATGGGATCGGCACACCGGCGCGTCGCTTGGTATGGGGCTGTCGACCGGCTCCCATCGGTTGTTTCGCAAGCTGCAGTGGCCCGACGTCGGCCCCGTGCCGTGCCTCGTGAAACCACTCTCACCGCAGGCATTTTCCAGACCCGGATGGCCGCCGCTCGTCAACGGGCTTGTCGCAATCGCAGCGCGTCCGGTGGTCGCGGTCCTGCGATCCAGAGGTGCGACGCCGGACGTGCAGTCCGTACCTGAGTTCGATGAACGCTTCACCGATCTCTGGGAACGGGTCGCCCCGAAGTTCACGCTGGCAGTACGGCGGGATGCCGCGTATCTCAACTGGAAGTATCTCGCCCTTCCGCATATCAGGTATACGGTCGTCGCCGTTCGACGAGGCGCAGCCATCGACGGGTACGCCGTATTCCGGCACATGGACGAACCGCGTGGCCGTGTCACCGCACTCGTGGACCTCCTTGCCGATCCGGACGATCGCCAGGCGCTCACCAGCCTTCTCCGGGCCGTGGAACGGGACGCACGCGCGTCACGTTCGGACAGGATTCGGGTGTTCGCCATGAACGAGGCGTTTCGCAAAGTGATGCGAACGGAAGGATATTTTCGGGTGCGTTCGACGATCGAGCTCGTCGCCAAGATCAATGCGATACCCGTGAATCCGGATTTCTACGACAGCACTGGAAGCTGGCACGTCATGTTCGGCGACTCCGACCAGGACCGCTGATGCTGTATCTCACCATCGGTATCGACACCGAGAGCGACAACCAGTGGTCGACCGAGTCGCGTCTCGCGCCGACCTACGAAAACATTCACGCGCTTCCCGCTCTCGACGGCCTGTTTCAGAAGTCTGGAGCACGGCCGACGTATCTGGTCACCTATCCGGTGGTCACCGACCCGCGATCGGCCGAAACCATCCGGCAACTCGCCGCTCGAGCGAGTTGTGAGATCGGCGCGCACCATCACGTGTGGGAAACTCCGCCGTGCGACCGCGAAGAAGCGCGGGGCCTGCCGTACGCGCTGCAGATTCCGCTCGACAGGTTCGAGCAGCAGCTCGCGGCGCTGACCGCCGCGATTACGAACACGACCGGCTATCAACCCGTGTCGTATCGATCCGGCCGCTACGGGCTCGCGGCGGCGCACACGGCGCTCCTGGAAAAGGCTGGATACCTCGTCGACACGAGCGTTCACCCGCTGCTGTATGAATCACATCGAGGCGGCCCGGACTTCGTCGACGCCCCGCTGACGCCGTACTTCCTCTCGTACGATTCGGCGGTGCACGCCGGCCGGAGCTCCGTGCTCGAAGTCCCCATATCGTCGGCGCTGAATCGATCGCTGCCTCAATGGCTCGTGCGCGCGTACGGACGTGCGCCTGCCCCGTACCACACCAAACGCGTTCTCCGCCTCGCGCGCATCGTCAAAACGCAATGGCTGCGGCCGTCGTACTCGTCGCTCGACGACATGAAGCATCTGGCGCGCCGGATGGTACGCGCGAACGTGCCCGTGTTGAATGTGATGTTCCACTCGAGCGAAGCCATCGTGGGCGGAAGCCCGTACAACAGGACTCAGGGCGAGCTCACAGCGTTTCTGGATCGCCTGGGACAATTCCTGAGATTCGCCGTCGGCGAGCTCGGCGCCCAGCCCTCGACGTTCCGGGAATTCCACACGGCGTGGACCGCTAGGGCACGGTCAGATACCTCCGCAGCGCATCCTGCCACGTCGGCATCGCCGTAATCTGCGTCAGCTTGTGATTCGTCAGCGCCGCGAACTGCGGGCGCGGCGCCCTGAGGCTGACATCGGCCACCGAAATGGGCACGATGCGGGCCTCACGCTCCTTGCGCATAATCCGCGCAATTTCCTGCGCCAGCTCGTGCCACGTGGAAAAGCCGGTGCCGACGCAATGATAGAGGCCAGGCTCCCCACGCTCGACGACATCCCTGGTCGCGGCCGCCACGTCGACGACGTAGCTCGGCGACACGATGCGATCGACGAACACCTTCGCCTCGCGGCCGGCGGCGATGGCCTGTGCGATTCGGTCGACCGAGCTTTTCGCCGCGGCGCCTCCAAAGAGACTCTCCACGCGCAGTACGAAGGCGCGCTTCGCCTCGAGGGCGAACCACTCGCCGAGCAGCTTCGATTGCGCATACACGCCCTGAGGATTCGGCACATCCTCCTCTGAGTAGGGACGCGCGGACCGGCCGTCAAACACGAAATCGGTTCCGTAGTGAACGAGCGTCGCGCCGGCTGCATCGGCTGCCCTCGCCAGGACGCGAAGGCTGAATGCGTTGACCGTCAGCGCGCGCTCAGGCTCGTCTTCGGCTTGATCGACGTTGTTGTACGACGCGCAATTGACGATGAGGTCGGGCCGATCGGCTTCGACCCGTGCCATGACGGCGTCGAAATCGCCGATGTCCAGCTCCTCGCGGGAGTACGCGCACACGTCGCCACAGGGTCTGTAAGCCGCAGCGATCGCGCCGGCCAGCTGGCCGCGCGCACCCGTCACGAGAACCTTCCGCGCCGTCGTGGTCACCGCCCCCTCCGCCCCTTCACCGCTGCGCGCGTTTCGCGATCGACCTCGCGCTTCTTGATCGCGTCTCGCTTGTCGTGCGCCTGTTTGCCCCTGGCCAGCGCGAGCGCAACCTTGACGCGGCCGTTCTTGAAATACATCCGCAGCGGCACGAGCGTCATGCCCCGCTCGACGGTCTTGCCGATCAGCTTTCGTATCTCGTGCGCGTGCAGCAGCAGCTTTCTCGCGCGCATCGGCTCGTGGTCGGCATATCCGCGATGGCTGTACGGCTGAATGTGAACGTTGTGCACGTACACCTCACCGTCCTTGACCTGCGCGTAGCTGTCGCGCAGGTTCACGCGGCCTTCCCTGATGGACTTCACCTCGGTACCGAGAAGCGCGACGCCGGCTTCGAACGTCTCCAGCACGTGGTAGTCGTGAAACGCCTTGCGGTTCTCGGCGATGTTCTTCTGGGCGGCTTCGCGCGCGGTTTTTTCGGCCATGTTCACGGGCCGACCTGAAGGTCGGCACTACGATTGTCGGCACTACGATTGTCGGCACTACGATTGTCGGCGCTACGATGGCGTGCCAGCGTTGCCGCAAGCAACACCGCGTGCACCATGCTCTCGGGATCCGCGATGTTTTTACCGGCGATATCGAACGCCGTGCCATGATCCACCGACGTCCGCACGATCGGCAACCCCAGCGTCACGTTCACGGCCCGCCCGAACGCCGCCATCTTGATCGGAATCAGACCCTGATCGTGATAACACGCGATGACAGCGTCGAATTCTCCGCGCATGGCCCTCAGAAAGATCGTATCGCCCGGAAATGGTCCAGACACATCAACGCCCGCCTTCGCACTTCGTGCTACGGCGGGCTCGAGCACATCGGTCTCTTCCGTTCCGAGAACGCCATGCTCGCCGGCATGCGGATTGAGTCCGGCCAGCGCAAGCCGGGGATGGGCTATCCCGAAACGCGGCAGCTCCCGGTTCGTCAACTCGATGATAGCGGCAACCGACTCGACGGTCAGCGCGGCGGGAACTCGAGCGAGCGGGATGTGAATCGTCGCCAGGACGACGCGAAGCGTGTCGGACCAGAACATCATCGCGACGTTCGATGCATGGGTCAGCGACGCGAGCATTTCGGTATGTCCGCGCCACGGCAGACCCGCGAGCGCCAGCGCTTCCTTGTTGATCGGCGCGGTCGCGATTCCATGGATGCCGCCCGCCTGCGCGTCGCGCACCGCCCTGACGATGGTGTCGTAGGCGGACTGGCCGGCGCCGGCTGAGAGCACACCCGGGGCGAACGGCTGCTCCGATCCGTAATAAAGAGGCTCGCACGCGGCCGTGACTCGAGGATCGATCATCGCCTTGCGCGCGATTTCTGGACCGATGCCGGCCGGGTCGCCGGCGGTGATGCCGATCTTCGGTAAAGACATGATTTGTGACGGGGACCTGGGTCAGGGAATAAGGATTAGGGATTAGGGAATAGGGATTGGGGATTAGAGGTCAGGGATTTCCCCACAACCGTCAGGACCCGCATGATCCGCAGCCACCCTCCCCGCACGATCCGCAGCCGCCCGTGCCACAACCCGTCGGATTGCTGCAGCCTCCTTCATCGCCGCAGCCGCCTCCCTTGACACCCTTCGCGTTCGGAAGCTCGTAACGCAGGCAGCACTTGAGCCGGCCGCACAATCCCGACAGCCGCGAGGGGTTGAGGCTGAGATCCTGCTGCTTGGCCATTTTTATCGACACCGGCTCGAAGGCATTCAGCCAGGTCGTACAGCAGAGCGGACGGCCGCAGGAACCATATCCGCCGAGCAGCTTCGCTTCGTCGCGCGCGCCGATCTGCCGCATCTCGATGCGGGTGTGAAACTCGGACGCCAGCTCGCGCACGAGCTCACGGAAGTCGACGCGCCCTTCGGCCGTGAAATAGAAAATCAATCGCGTGCCGTCGAACAGCTGCTCGACGCGCGTGAGCTTCATCTCGAGCCCTCGCTCGCGAATCTTGAGCAGCGCGATGCGATGGGCTTCCTGCTCCCGCTGCTGCCGCTTGAGGCGCACGATCACGTCTTCGGCGGTCGCCTTCCGGATGACGCGGTTCGGAGAGCCTTCAGGCGCCTG
>JGI10216J12902_100832059_pt1 | contig 30506 bp, 20 predicted proteins | sample KanNatreferecore_FD_12902 | JGI IMG/M metagenome (IMG submission 12902)
ATCAAGCGCCGCATGAACAACTGCATCATGAAGCAGCGCGGCGGCGTGCGTCAGGAATACGTTCCCTATCTGCTCAGCGGCCATCTTCCGCGCGAAGAGCATCTGCTCTCCAAAGCGCCCAAACAAATGAGCGCCCTGCACCGCTTTTGCGAACTGATGAGCCAGGTACATGCCAAGCCGAAGGTTCACATCGCTTACATGCGCGAAGCGTATGTGAGTTCCGACGACAAGCATCGCGTCACGATCGACCGCGATGTCTTCGGCGAAGAAAACCTGACGCACTCGGTGAAGACCGAGATGAAAAACCCGGTGCGCGCCTTCGACGAGCACATTGTCATTCTCGAACTCAAATTCACGAACAAGTTCCCGAACTGGTTTCGCGACCTCGTCCGCATGGCGGGAGTGATGCAGTGCGGCGCGGCCAAGTACGTCGAAAGCATACAGGGGCTCGGCTCACAACGTGTGCAGAGTGATTTGCCGGTTGTGGATGAACCGCCGCCGAAGATCTCGAATTTCGCGATCAAGGATTTGATTCCCGGCTGGGTGCAGTGAAGGTCCAAGGTCAGAAGCATGGTTTGACTTTGGACTTGAACCTTGGACTGTCGTAGTTCTCACACCCACATCGCTGCGGGAAACTTCCTCTGCAATTGCGGCTTCAACTTCGGATAGCTGTTCGCCTTGAACGCCGGCCAGTTGAACGTCGCTTCCAATCGCTTGCCGTCTGGCGTTGCGAGCCACAGTTTCACTGGCACTTTGCTCTCGCAGATGTGCGGGTGCTCCTTCAGTGCGAAGCACTCTTGAATCTTCACCTGCAACTCCGGCGGATTCGGTTCGCCATCTTCGTCGCGCGCCTGCTCGGCGTAGAGCAGCTTGAGCTTGCGCCCATCCGGCCACGCGATGCTGACCGGCGTGAGTTCATCGAGCCATGACAACTGTTCCGGCGCGAGATGCTTTGCGAATTCCTCCTTCAAGTGCGTGGCCTGCGTTTCCTTGGCCAGCGTGAGGCCACGAAACGCCCGCGCCAGGCAACGCGTGATGCCCGGTTCATCGAACGGAGGAAACTCCAACTCCGGCATCGCGGCGCAGACGAGATTTACGCGCGCGATGAACTGCTTCACGTCATGGTTCAACAACGGCAGTTCGAAGAATCCACGCCGCGCCGCCTCCGCCAGCGCGCGGCCCGATGCTTCCGCGTCCACTTCACGCTGGTGTTCGTGGTGAATGACGAGGTCCGCAAAGCGAACAAGCTTCACGGCTGCCACCCGCTTGTGCGTGCGATCATAAAGATGCTCGACCGTCGCCGTGAGATGTTGCGGAAACATTTCCTCGATCCATTCGCGTTTCACCGCGGTCGCAATGCCGAACAAAGTCAGGTTCTCTGAGCCGCGCCCCGGCACTTCGCGAATCGTTGCCGCGACGAGCAAATTCGCATTCTGCACCACGCTTTCGCGCATCAACGCGCCGTGCCGCCCCTCCGTCATGTCGCAGTCGAGGGAGCCCAAATCCCGGCGCGCACATATCTGATCGATGAATCCCGCCATCAGACAACGCAGGAGCGCATCGTCAGTCGAGGGCTGCTCGGTTCTGCCTTCGACCCTCGACTCTCGACTCTCGACCAGCCTCTCCCGTTCCGCGATGCCGACAATCTGCTCGAATGTCTGCTCTACCTGCCGCGCTACCTGCGCGTTGATTCCGTAACGCCGGCACGTTTCAAAACTGAAGTTCGCCTTCTTTGCGAATTGAAACGCGCGCATGAGCGTGAAGAAGTCTGAATCTTGCGACGCCTCAAACAATTCACGCGCCTCGGCGATGTGCTTTTCCTCGCGCCGCAGCCGTTGCAGCAAATCGCGTCCGCTTACCAACGCCGCGCACATCGCCGCCGCGCGCACGCAGTTTCGTTTCGAGGCTTCGACGAGCATTCGCGAGTAGCGCGGGTGCATGGGCAGACGGAGCATTTGGCGGCCGATAGGAGTCAGATCGGTCGAGGGCCGAAGGTCGACGGTCGAAGCCTGGACATTCCTGCTCTCGACCTTCGACTCTCGTCCCTCGACTCCGCCCAGCGCTCCGAGCATCACCAGCAACTTCTCCGCGCGCTCGACTGCCTGCGGGTCCGGCTTATCCAGCCAATCGAATTCCGCGGCGCGCTTGATACCGAGCGAGTGGAGCAGCAAGACGACTTCCGCCAAATCACTGCGCTGAATTTCCGGCGTGTTCCGCTCCGGACGATTCAAGTGCCCGCTCTCCGTCCACAATCGCCAGCAATCGCCGAACGCAGTACGCCCTGCCCTGCCCTTGCGCTGGTCTGCGGACGCTCGGCTGATGGGTTCGATGAACAGCGTGCCGATACCGCGTTCGGAATCGTACCGGGCCACACGGGCAACGCCGCTGTCCACAACATGACGAATGCCGTCGATGGTCACCGAGGTTTCCGCGACGTTCGTGGAGACAATGATTTTGCGCAGTGGATTCGGCGCGAAAGCCGTGTCTTGTTCCTCGGGTTGCAATTCACCGTGCAACGGAATGAGCGCCAGTTTCTCGTGCGTCCGCGCGGCGCGAATCGCGCTGATCGTCTGATTGATTTCGCCCATGCCCGGCATGAAGACGAGAATGTCGCCTTCCGCGCCCGAGTTTACGATGCGCTCCACCGCATCCGCCGCCTGGTCCGTCGCGGGACGTTCATCGGGATGATCCAGGTAATGAACTTCCACCGGGAAGCTTTGGCCTTCGGAAATCAGGATGGGGCAATCGTCGAGATACTTCGCGATCGGCTCCGCATCGAGCGTTGCGGACATCACGGCCAGCTTCAAATCGGGACGCGTGGTGCGTTGCAATTGTTTCGCCAGCGCGAGCGCCACGTCGCTCAACAAATTACGTTCGTGAAATTCATCGAAGAGAATCACGGCGGTGTCGCGCAGCGTCGGATCGTCTTGCAGCCAGCGCAGCAGAATGCCTTCGGTCACGTAACAAATCCGCGTCCCGAGACTGGTCTGATCGTCGAAACGAATCTGATAGCCGACTTCGCCGCCGAGTTGCGCCTTGCGTTCCCACGCCACGCGTGCGGCCACCGTGCGCGCGGCGACACGGCGCGGTTGCAGCACCACGATTTTCCTTTCTCCCGCCAGACCCGCGTCGAGGAGCATCTGCGGGACTTGTGTGGTTTTACCGGAGCCGGTAGGCGCGACGAGGACGAGGCGATTGCCAGAGCGGAGTTGCTGAACGATGTCAGCGTGGATTTCCCAAATCGGAAGCGACTTCGGAGACACGGGCACTCACTCTTTGATGAAGACCATCGCGATGATCGTGACGATCGTCAGCAGCGTCATCAAGCCGCCAGGCATGAACTTTTTAGTTTTAAGGAACCGGATGAGAAAGAAGAACGCGAGAAAGCTCAGGATGCCCCACTCGATGCTGGCATTGACGGAACGTGGAAATCTCTCCAGCGCGCAAATGCTGAGAACGATGGCGAAGGCGACAGAGGTGATCAGCGAGATTTTGCTCTTCGCTTTCAAAAATCCAATCAGACCGCCAATGACAAGCAGCACGATGTAAATCCAGAGAATCGTCTCAGGTTTCATAACCGGGGGCGGAGTGTTCACGAACTCCCCAGCACGTCCAATGACAAAATTTCGCCCGCCTCGCACTCGGCCACGACCTCGAACGGACGGCAGCACACTTCGCAATCCGTCGTGAATCGCTGCGTCGCGACGCTCGTGTCCACGGCCAGTTCGAACGACTGGCCGCAGAACGGGCATTGCACTGAGTCTGTTTCGATCATCTCAACGTGTGCTGGGTATCTTGCCGGACTGACCCGGCAGGATGCCGGTGGGCACGTTCAGGCCTGCGTTGCGGAAAAGCCAGTCGCGGTTAACTTGCTCGCGAGGAGTTATGCAGCGCAGCAAACCATGGGATGCGGTCATCATCGGCGGCGGAATGGCAGGGCTTTCGGCCGCCATATATCTCGCGCGGGCCAGACGCGAGACGCTCGTAGTCGATGCCGGCAAGTCGCTCGCACGCTGCGTGCCCGACGTGGAGAACTACCTCGGCTTTCCGCACGGCATCGCTGGAGAGGAATTGCTATTGCGCGGACACGAACAGGCGATGCATTACGGAGCCGTGTTTGCGGACGACATGATCGAAGCATTGAGGCACGCCCCGCACGGCGTCTTTCAGGCGGTTGGCAAGCAGGAGGTGTATGAGGCGCGGCGTGTCTTGCTCGCGACGGGAATTTACCACCTGCCGCCAGACATTCCCGGCGTGCGCGAGTGTCTCGGCCACAGCATGTTTTTCTGCAAGGACTGCGATGGTTGCCGTTGCGAGGGAAAGCGCATCGGAATCTTTGGGTGGAACAACGAGGCAGTGGAATTTGCGCTGGCCATGCTGCTCTACTCGCCGTGTGTTTTCATTTTTCAAAATGGGCACGAGTCGCAGTGGAGCACGCGGCACGAGCAATGGCTGCGCGAGTACGAGATTCCCGTTTATCCGGACAAGGTGATAGACGTGCATCACGAATCCGGGGACGTACGGTGGCTGGAACTGGAGGGCGACGTGCGCGTGGAACTCGACGCGCTCTTCACCGTGCGTGGCGATGTTTACCACAACAAGCTGGCGCAACAGGTCAGCGCCGGCACCAATGATAACGGCGAAGTGCGGGTGAGTGACGGAATGCAGACTACGGTGCCGGGCCTTTACGCCGCAGGCTGCGTGACGCCGGCCAACTGCCAGATGATTATCGCCGCCGGTGATGGCGCGACTGCGGCGCAAGCCATCAATCGCAGCCTATTCGAGGAGGATTTGGAGACGCATTCGCTCCATCGCTATCGCAAAAATCAACTTGAGCACTGCGAAACCGAACCGCCGGTGGAAGCGGTCACCACAACATGAGCACCCGCACAGCCAGCACGTTGAAGGTCGCGAACAAGACGCTGGAAGTCTCGAACCTGAGCAAGGTCCTTTATCCAGCCGTCGGTTTCACCAAGGGGCAGGTCATTGACTACTACATCCGTATCGCGCCGGTGCTGTTGCCGCACTTGAAGGACCGTCCGCTCACCCTCAAGCGCTATCCAAACGGAGTGGACGCGCCGTTCTTCTACGAGAAACGCTGCCCCTCGCATCGGCCGGCGTGGGTCCGCACCGCGCACATCTGGAGTGAGGGGAACAACGAGTATGTCGATTACTGCCTCGCCAACGATTTGCCGACGCTGGTGTGGGCGGCGAACCTCGCTGATTTGGAACTGCACACATCGCTTGCAAAATTTCGCAATCGCCAACGTCCCACAGCGATGGTGTTCGACCTCGATCCCGGTCCGCCCGCGACGATTGTCGAGTGCGCGGTGGTCGCAGTCTGGCTGAAGGAGATTCTTAAAGCGTTCGAACTGGAAGTGTTCGCAAAAACTTCCGGCTCAAAAGGGTTGCAACTCTATGTGCCGTTGAATACGCCGGTCACTTACGAGAAAACCAAGCCGTTTGCGCATTCCCTCGCGCAACGCCTCGAACGTGAGCACCCGCGCGAAATCGTTTCGAAAATGCAGAAGGGCCTGCGCGGCGGGAAAGTGTTTATCGACTGGAGCCAGAACGATTCACACAAGACGACGGTGTGCGCCTACTCGTTGCGCGCGAAGGAGCGGCCCACGGTTTCCACGCCCGTCACGTGGGCGGAAGTGGAGGCGGTGCGAAAGAAGAAGAATCCCAACTTGTTCGTGTTCACCTCAGACGACGTTCTGAAGCGAGTTGAAAGACACGGCGATCTGTTCGCGCCCGTGCTGACGTTGAAACAGAAACTGCCGAGGCTGCCGGCATGAGTTGGAGTTCAAGCTTTAGCTTGCCACGACCGGCACGCTGAAGCGTGACCTCCAACTGTTTCTACTCACCCACCTGATAACCTCCCGGCGGACGGGCCGAGAGCCGCATGAACAATTGCGGATCGATGCGCATCACTGCGTGCGCGGATTGAATGCGCCGCGCATGGCGAAACCGCTCGGCGTCATCGGCGTTGATGAATGCGAGCGCTTGCAACGGGTCATGAACCCATCCGCCATCGTGTTGGTAAAACAGACCGTTGTCGTCGTGCTGCAAGAAAGCCTTCATAACCTCAATGGATTGCCGCGCAGCATACGCATCTCGCATTTCATTTCTACCGGGGCGCGGCTGAAAATTTTCACGGAAGAAATCCGGTGCTGCCTAGGAAAGTCACGTACGATGCCTTGCTCCAAAGAAAGCGTTGGAACGCTTGCGCGCCTTTCAGTACGGTCTAGCGCATGAAGCCACTCAAACTTTTCTGTGGACTTATTGCGCTCTGTTCGTGCCTCAGTGCCGGTGCCGCCGACAGCTACACCATTGCGGTCATCCCAAAGGGAACGACTCACGAGTTTTGGAAAGCGATTCACGCGGGCGCAATCAAGGCGGAGCGGGAACTCACCGCCGGCGGCACAAAGGTCGAAGTGATTTGGAAAGGGCCGCTGCGCGAGGACGATCGCGACCAGCAGATTCAAGTCGTCGAAAATTTCATCAGCCGGCGCGTGAGCGGCATCGTACTCGCGCCGTTGGATTCGAAGGCGCTGGTTCAACCCGTCAACACCGCCGCACGCGCGAAAGTGCCGGTGGTCATCTTCGATTCCGATTTGCAGTCGGACAAATACGTGAGCTTCGTTGCCACGGACAATTACAAAGGCGGTGTGCTCGCCGGCGAACAAATGGCGAAGCTTCTCGGCGGCAAAGGTAATGTGATTCTACTGCGTTATCAGGTCGGCTCTGCCAGCACTGAGGCACGCGAGACTGGCTTCGTCGATGCGCTCAAGAAATCTCCCGGCATCAAACTCATTTCCAGCGATCAGCGCGGCGGCGCGACGCGGGAGCTTTGTTACCAGGCCGCGCAAAATGTTCTCAACCGCCACGGCAAGGAAGCGAACGGCATCTTCGGTCCGTGCGAACCTGTCGCTAATGGCATCATCATGGCCTTGCGCAACGTGGGCAAAGCAGGCGGCGCGGTGAAAGTCATCGGCTTTGACGCGGGCACGCAAACCATTGATGCCATGAAGAAAGGCGACGTGCAGGCCATCATCGTCCAGAACCCGGTGCGCATGAGTTACCTCGCCGTGAAGACGATGGTCGAGCACCTTCAGGGCAAGCCTGTCGAGAAACGCATCGACACCGGCGTCTATGTCGTCACGCCCGAGAACATGGACACGCCGGAGATGAAGGAACTGCTTTACCCGCCGTTGGAGAAGTATTTGAAGTGAGCCGAGTGAATGAAGTTGGAGTTCACAGCTCATGAAATCGGGGCGGAGACTGACAAGGGTGTCGTGACAGCGTGGCTTCGCGCCAAAGGATGGAATGAACAATCGCTCCATGGGTTGATGCTGATGAGAATGACTGGGGAACACGATGACGAGGCAGATGATGATGTGTACTTGGAGATACCCATTCAGCGGTTTGTTGCAACCGGAGGCATCACCAAAGCCACATTGAGCCCGACGAACCTCAGGATTCAGTTGAATGAACAAAGCCAGCGGGCTTTTGGCGGTTACGGCGAATTGCACATCCAAATTATGTCACCGCCCAGCGAGCTGGCGGAGCTGCGCGATGGGCTGCGCGTCGTTTTTCGCGAATGCGCTTTTTATTCAGAGTCCGGGTTTGGAGGAAAGGAAGCGCAAAGCAGTGGATTGTGACGCAAGTAAACACCTTCCAAGCAAATCATCGAACGAACGGGCACCAACATTGATGAAAAAAAGGAACCTCTGCCGCACATTCACTCCATCTCAATAACCCGATAGAATCGCTGCGGACGCGCGGCAACTGCTTCGCTGAAAACAGATGGAGAGCCGTTGCCGGCGATACTTCCGCCGAGTGGTGCCCAAGACGGTGCGTTGAGATCGTCCTTGTATTCCACGCGATAAGTTTTGCCGGCCACAGTCGTCCAGGTGAGGGAAATCGTGCCGTTGGTTCCTTGAGCGACGTTGATTTGCGGACCGAGCGAGTTGCGAACGAGAATTGTGAAGCTTCGCGTGGCGGCGAGTTGCGGAATTCCGTCGTCGGCGACTCGAATGGTGAAAACGTTCGTGCTGGGAATTTGCGAGGGGTCAGGCGTCCACGTGAAAGCGCCGGTGGCGGAATCCATGAAAGTCCCCTGCGGAGGAGGGAAAGCGAAACCGTAGTTCAGCACTTGCGGCGGGACTTCCGGGTCCGTCGCGATGACTGAGAAACTCACCGTCTGGCCCGGTCCGATGATTTGATCCGGGATAGCGGCGATGTGGGGCGGTGAATTGCTGTAGGGAAAGGAATTCATCGCGCCCGGCGTTGCCGTCCGCAGCGGAGTCATCAACTGTGAACCATCGGGATAACGTCCTTCGGCCACGTCGTCAGTCTGGCGCCGGAACGTGACCTGATCGATCAAGCGGCCCTCCGGCGTGGCCAGACCGATCGTCTCTCCGTTGCGCGACAAGGCGAAGTTCGCGTGCACGGCGTTCTGCTCCGCGTTGTTCTGATCGGGCTGGCTGTCCGCCCAAATCAGCAAAAAGCCTCCGGGTGCCAGCGCTATATCTTCGGGAATGATTGAATCGGTTGGATTGGTCAGCCGGTCTGTGACGTAGTGGCCGGAGAAGTCCACTGTCACCGGCCCTCCGTTAAACACTTCGAACCAATCCTCGAAAGCCCCATCGGCCGGATCGACAATCGTGTTCGTGTTGCTGGCCATCCATTCGTTGATGAAAATGGGCGGCGGCGCATTCGGCACTTGCGGTGTCGCGGAACGAAGCACGGTTCGGTAAAACGGCTGGCCATCGGCGTATGCGCCGTAAGCGAAAGTCGCTCCCAGTCCATCATAGTTCAGGTAGTCGATCAATCGCGTCTGGCCGCCAATGGTTTGCGATAGCGCAATGGAACCGCGAGGTCCGCTGACGCGAAAGCTCGTGTGCAAAGCCGCGCCGGACGTCTCCCCCGGCTCGCCATCGACCCAAATCAAAAAGTATTGTCCCGGCGCAATCGTGTGGCCTGGAGGAAAATTCCATTGAGCCAGGTTTGTGTAATTGTTCGCGAGGAAAAATCCATCGAGACTCACCGTGCTCGTCCCGGCGTTGTACAGTTCAATCCACGGATCTGAATCGCCGAAGTTGTCAGTAACGCCACCGAGTTGATTGGCGTAAACCTCGTTGAGCCAGAGCGCGGGAAATGGCGCGAGATTCGTCGTGACTTGGTTCCCCGCCCCGGGAGTGGGCGGACTTGAAAGCCAGTTGCCCACGCGGCTGTTGTCCTGGTTTGCGTCCTTGAGTTGATACGAGGAACCAGCCGCCGGTCCGGGCCACGGCGCCGCAGCCTCGTAACGGACTTTGTCCACTACCGCATTCGCCGGCATGATCAGCGTCAACGTCTCGCCGCTGTCCCGGAGGTTGCCGGAATAGACATCGCGCACGGCAAGCGTTGGGCCGTAGGCGTTCGCGAAAGCAGAGCGATCTTTCGCCAGAACGATGAATTGCCGGTTTGTTATGAGCGTGGCGGGCGGGAACGTGTATTCCAGCCCGTTAATCCGCCAAAAGGAGAGGTCGAAGGCGTAAGCCGGTGAGGTGTTGAAAATCTCGATGTACTCAGCGGCGGGCGCGAACGGATGGAACATGATCTCATTGATGACGATGTGGTTCTGCGCTGGTGGCGGAGCACCGGCGTAAGTGACCGAAACGCTGCCAGTCATGCCGAGGAGCGGAACGCCTGCGCGGTCGTAAGCCTGAATGTTCAGCGAAGTGACGCCCGGATTTACAAGCACGAGGATGGACCAGTTGGTGAGCGTCAGCCAATTGACATAGTAGGCGTTGCCGTTGACCAGCAAGCTGGCGGCTTCAACAGGCGCGGTTCCATTGAGAGCCACTAAATTATTGGCGGTCGTGTAACTGGCCGGACCGGCAATGGCGAACGGCGCCGCTACGCTCGCCAGCCGGGAGAGCAGATAATTGTGCCGCGTCACGATCCATGATTTGAGGCTCGGCGCCGCCGCGCGCGCAGCGTCCGGGGAGAGGACATTGATTCCATTCGCGGTGAAAGCGGCAAAACGGGCGTCCAGAATCGGATTGACGTTCGTGCTCTCCAAAGGCCCATCGGCGATCATTTTCAACGCGCGCCAATACGCTCGTTGAAAAGCGGGCGCGCCGTAGAACTTCGCCATGCCCGGGTCCGAAGTGATGTGCTGAAAAAGATCGTCTCCGGCCGGGCCGTCCGAACCACCGTTGCCCAGCACGGTGTTGAAATCCGAGATGGCCAGTTTCCATTTTCCCGCGCCGGGTTTGTAGAGATGAGTGTTTTCGGAATTGCGATGGCCAAAGCTGTCCCAATTTCCCAAAGCGTGTTCCAGCGCGAGAGTGCGGACCCATTGATCGATATCGACGTTCGCTTCCATTCCAGCCGTGTAGCCGCTGCTGGCCGGCACATTGGCGAGTGTGACAAGATTGAAAATGTCGCGGTAATCGTTGGTTGATCCTTTGGACAATAAGGGCGCGTAGTTCCAACGATAGCGAAGCGGCTTTTGCGCGCCCATCACTGAACCGTGATTCGTCAGCGTGGCCCAGGATCGGTTTGCAAAATTCGCTCCGGCGTCGTCGAACTCCAGCCACGGTTCGCTCTTGAAAAGATTTCCCTCCGGCTCGTTCTCGAACCAGCGGCCCATCGTTTCAGGCGTCGGATTTTCGATGTCCTCCATGAGCGACCCGCGCCGAAGGCCGTTGACGAACACGTTCACATACCGGCTGTAGTTCCGGGGCAATCCGATTTTGCCCGCCATCCAATAGGCCGTTTGTTCGCATTGCAATGTTGTGTCATCGAATGGCGAGTTGCCGGGCCCGTGCAGTTCGGCGCCGGACGCAGCACCGAGAAATGGATCGTCGCCCGGCATCTCGATGAAATAATTGCAAGGCTGCGCGTCCACGGGTGAATTAAAGTTTCGAACAAATGGCGTGGCCGCGTAGCGCGCGCCAACGTTGTAAATCACCCGCTCGCTTCCATAAACGAATGTCCCGTCCACCGGCTCGCGGCTGAGCACAGGGCGATTGATCCAATTGCTGATCGACCGTTGCGAAAGCCACAGCCGATACGCGCCAAAATGGTTGGTCACGGCGGTTTCCCCGAAGCGCACCAGACATTCCCGCGCGGGCGCATCTGCCGGAAAAGACCCCACGGCCGACGGACTGAAGTTGTCCGAAGCCCGCACGTGGAACGCCACCAGCGTTCCCGCCGCCCGGCCGGGCATGAGCGCGCTGTAAATTCCGTCATCGGCCACCGCGTCGCCATTCGAGCCGTTGTCGAGCATGGGGACAATCTCGACCGCATTCGACAGGTCCACGCGATAATGCAATGCCAGCGTAGAGAGGCCGTCAGGATCGTGACTGCGGGCAGTAACGAGAACGGGTTGCTGGTTGGTTGGAAGCACTGGACGGTGTTGCACTTCGTAAATCACCGGCGGCGCGTTGCTCACCGCGCGGCTGTTTGGCGCTCCGGGCGTGCCGAGGCTTTCCGGAAGCGAAAGCCGGGCGGACGCTTCAAGCCAATTGCCATGGAGGCGCATCACGATCTCCGGCGCGCCGCGCAGCCAGCGGACTTTCGCCCGCACGGTGACTGTTTGCCCCGCCGACAAGCTATTGTTCAACGGCGTCAGGAGGCGATTCGGTCCTGTGTCTCCGTGCGAACTGGCTCGAAGGTGCAGCGAACGGCTGCTGTTGAATCCTTCCGTCGTCTCGACGCTGGTGCGGACGTGATTGCCTTGAAAGACCCAGCCGTTCGCGCCGCTTTCAAATGTTGAGTTCACGATCCGATTCGGTCCGCCCGGTTCCACGAACACTTCAACGTCATCAAGCAGACATTCGCCTGCGCCAAGCAGCACGACTTGCAGGTTACGAATGACAGAGCCCTCACCTGAAGTCGGTCCATTCTCCAGCACGCCGGTCGTGGTCAGCGTGGTCCAGGACGTTTTCGCTGATTCATCGCTGTCGCGCCAATTTCCGGAAAGCGTGGAATCAGCGCGCGGGTCGATCAGTTCCAAACTGCTGCCGCCGCCGTTCGCCCAGACTGCGCCGGCGGCTTCCGCCGCGTAGGTAATTTCGTCGGCGACGACATACAGGACGTTGCTGGATATGGTGCCGAGATTGTTGGTCGCGAAGGAAACTTCGGGCCTCGCCAGCGTCAGGCGCTCCCCGGTGCGCGCGAGACCGCCGCTAAAATTTCCAAGCGTATTCAGAGTTGTGAGATTGGTGTATTTCGCCGTCAGCCAGGCCGCGTTCTTCGCTATGACCAGAAATCCGCCCGGCGGCAGCGTCGCGCCAGATGGAACGGCGAAATCGATCCCGTCAGTGAACGCCCAGCCACCCAGCGCCACCGTGTTCGTGCCGCGGTTGTGTAGTTCCACGTATTCGTCGTTACTGTCGCCGGAGATGGGCGCGTACATGATTTCATTGATAATCACGTCGGAGCGAAACGGCGCGCTGTTCGGCGCCCACGGTGTGTTGGCGGCCATCGGTCGAAACGTGGCAGCGCCGTCTGGAAAACGCCCGAAGCTCACGCCCAGGGCCTGCGCCGAAAATCGAACGCTATCGAGAATGCGCGTGCGGGTGGGATTGCTGAAATAAACCGCTTCGCCATTCGCGCCCAAACTGAAACCGAGAAGAAATTCGTCAATGGCGAGAAATCCGCCGGGCAAAATGGTCGTTCCCGGCGGAAAAGTGAACTTGGGCACATCGGGATCATCCGTCAGGACACAGCCAGAGATGTCCGCGAGTTGAGCGCTGCGATTGAAGAACTCGATATAATCGAGGTTGGGCGCCTCGACGTTGGCGAGCACTTCGTTGATGACTACCGCGCGCAACGGATCATTCGTCACGGGATCGAACCTGCCTGGCGAACCGCCGACTGCGTCGCTCGCGGCCCACGCCTGCACCGATCCTTCGCCGAACGAAGGCCGCGCAAGGACGAGCGAATGCCCTGCGCCATCCGCCGCGGCAGGCCACGGTGCATCGCCATCAAACTCGACATCGAGGAGAATGGCATCGTCGCGATTGCGCAAACGAACGCGGCCATTGTTGTTGGGCAGATTGCCACTGAAAGGCCCGACGACGTTCGTGATGCCATAGATGGCCTGAATATCGCCCGGCGATTTCGCGACTACCAGGAAACCGCGGCCAGGCAGCACCGTTCCCGGCGGAAAATAGAAATCCGCGTCCGAGGACAATCGATAGTTACTGATGTCCTCCGGGAATGGGTTGGAATTAAAAAGTTCGACGAATTCGAGATTTCTAAAATCCGCGCGCGGGAGCGGATTGAACATGATTTCCGAAATCACCAGGCCAGTGTGGCGCGAGGAAGGTCCCAGTGGTTCCGCCGGTGAGACCGATGCACCAAACGAGTTTGGGGCCGTCCCCGATACAATGGCGGCCAGGAGCAGCGGGGTCCAGAACCCGCGACCGGCTCGAATGACATGTCTCAATGCGATGAACACGGGAGCGAAAACCACGGCGATGACGACATCAGGAGCATCGTGAACACAATAATGGCAGGGTCGCAGGGAGCGCAATGAAACTGCGGCCAATGGATTAAGAAATTACAAATGAAGGGTGTCTTTGCTACTATTGAAGGAGTAATGAGATAGCAACGGGCCAAGAATCTTTTTTATGAAACGCACCTATCTTCTGCGCAGCGGATGGCGGCAACTCGGCTTTCTGCCGGTGTTGCTCATGGCGTTGAACTTCTTTGCCCCGCGTGCGGCGGGTCAACTGTTCGATAACCTTCAGGCGTTCGGCAGCCGGCTCAAGACTGGCGATCCATCTGCGAGCGCGGGCAACCAATCTCTCGAAGGTCCCAAGGGAATTGCCACGGCCGATTTCGATGCCGACGGCAAACCGGACCTCGCCGTGGCCAATATCGATGGGACGGTCACGGTATTCTTTGGGGAGACTGGCGGGCAATTTGGCGCTCCGACGCATCTGCAAACCGGAACCAACGAGTTGCGCGCCATTGTCTGCGCGGATTTGAACGGAGACGGACGACCCGACATCGCGACAGCGGCGCCTTACGCCGGGGTCGTTTTCCTTTTCGCCAATCTGGGCGCAGGCGTTTTTGATCCGGCGACAAACCTTGTGACCTGGTCAGGTGCGCGAAATCTCGCCGTGGGCGACTTCGACGGTGACGGCGTGAACGATCTGGTGGTGGCCGGCACAACCACAGGGCTGCGGCAACTTCGAGGGCTTGGTGGTGGTGGTTTTCAGTTCGGTGTGGTGACCAACCTGACCGGCCTCGCGGCGTTCAATCCGGAGTTTCCAAAACCAGTTTATGCGCTGACGCCCTTTCGGGGATGGGGCTCGACTCGCGATGATTTGGTTGTGACTCACGCGGACAGCTCGCTCGTGTGGCTGCTCAGCACCGAGGGAACTGCCGGTGTCCTGACTGTGAAGCAAACGATCGGGAACCAGCAAATTCATGCGCTCGACGTGGGGCCGCTGAGCCGTCCCATTGCCGACAACGTGCCGGACCTTGTCTCGGCGCACCGCGACCGGGGAACCGTCGAGATTCATCAGGGAAGTTTGGCGCCGATCCGATTCAGCGAGACGATTTATCAAAAGATTGATGTGCCGGGCGGACCGCGGGCGCTGGAGATCGTGGACCTGGATGGCGACGGCTGGAACGACCTCGTCGTGGTGCTGCGAAATTTTGACCGCGTCATTACGTATCACAACAGCAACGGCGTGTTGGTGGCGGCCACAGAAATGCCGGTCGGTATGAGTCCACGCGAATTGGTTTCAGCGGATTTCAATGCGGACAGTCGTCCTGATATCGCCGTCATGAACCGGGACTCACTGGATGTGAGCGTGCTGCTCACCTATCCCGGTCAGGCCAGCTTCGGCTCGTCAGACCAGATGTATCCGGTGGATGGCGAAGTCGCGGCCCTGCTGGTCCTGGACCTCAACGCCGATGCTCATGATGATGTCGTCCAACTCCACCGGGCTTCAGCAGAATTCAGCGTTCGGCTGGCCGCGACCAATGGCGCGCTGAGCGCGCCTGTGTTTTATTCGATGGGCACATTGCCAAGTGCGCTACAGACGATCGACGTGAACGGGGATGGGTTTTTGGATATGGTAAGCGCCAACCTCGGCAGAACGGAAAGCGGCTCCATTTCCGTCCGGCTCGGGAATGGCACGGGCAGTTTTGGCCCGGAGATTCGCACGTCGCTGCCGCCAGGCGAAGGTGGAGGTCTCTTTGCGCTCGTGGCCGCCGATTTCGATAACGACGGAAAAATCGATCTGGCTGCCGGGTTCTTCGATTGCCGGCTGGCCTTGTTCAAAGGAAATGGGGACGGGACTTGCACCTTCACTCGCCAGCACACCTTTGTTTATGAATCGCGCGTCATGGTGGCAGGGGATTTCGACAAGGATGGCGATATGGATCTCGCGGGAGCCGGCTACGCCGGTGACGTAGTGGTCATCGAAAACCTCGGAGACCTCCTGACCGCCACCAACCTGACGCGCGTGGATTATCGCCGCACGAGCGACAGGAAGTTCGGGACGCGCGACATCCTCGCCTTTGACTTCACCAGCGACGGTGATCTCGATTTGCTCGTGGGCAGCGGGGACGGGGCCATGCTCTTTCAAGGAGGACCGGGCATGCAGTTTACTCGCGTCTCGGATTCGCTGCCCGGCACTGCTTTCCCGGCCTCGAGCGTGGCCCGGGCAGACTTCGATGGCGATGGCTGGGATGATCTCGCGATTTCCTGCCGCATCCTTTCCTGCATCAGCCTCCTGACGCGCGACAACAACGGCGATTTTGTCCCGACGCTGAGCGTGGACGTTCCGTCCGGGAGCTTTCTGGCCACGGGCGATTTGGATGGCGACGGCCACGCTGACTTGGTCGGCTCCGGAAGCGTTCTCTGGACCGCGTTGAGCAGCCGCGCCGGCGAGACGGTTCCGGCCGCTTCGTTGCAGGCGCAGCGACAAACAATCGTCACGCCGGTCATCAACGAATTGCTGGCCATCAATAGCTCATTGCCGTTGGAAGTGGACGGCGACCGCTTCAGTGATTGGGTGGAACTTCACAATGGCTCACCGGCGGCCACGACATTGAGCGGTTGGAAACTGCGCCTGGTGGAACCCGGTGAGACTGGCGGATCCATCACCAATGATTTCAGTTTTCCGCCCACGGCTTTCTTCGGGAGCAAGGGCCACTTGCTGGTGATTTTTTCTGAAACGAAGCGCACGCTTTATCACACCGGCTTCAAGTTGCCCGGTAATGGCGGCACTCTCACGCTGATTGATGCCGGCGGCGCGGAAGTGGACCGTGTCCAATTCCCGGCGCAGCAGGAAAATACTTCCTACGGCCGCTATCGTGACGGCGTCGCCTCGTGGGTCTTCAACCCCTATCCAAGCCCTGGCCGCCTCAACGCGGACAACGGGCCAGTCGAGCCGGTCGTTCAGTTGAACGGATTCGACACCGCCGCTTTCCAGCCGGACCAACCGGTTCGGTTCTTCGCCACCGGACGCGATGACGTGGGCATCATCGGCCTAAGCCTGCTCTATCAGCGCCTCGACATTCCGGATAATGAAGTGCACCGGGTTCCGTTGTATGACGACGGCATGAATGGAGACGGCGGCATGTTGGATGGATTGTTCTCCGGTCTGCTTCAACCGGGTTTGCCCGCCGGCGCGGAAATTCAGTTTTATATCGAGGCGGTTGACCTGAGTGATCGGACCGTGATCGTGCCCGATGAACCCGTCTTTGCGCGGGCCGGCGAACCGCTGCGCCTCTACAGCCTCGCCGTCGGAGCACCGCGCCCGCCAGTCGAAATTTCTGAACTCGTGGCGTTCAACGCCGGGGGACTCGTCGATGAGCGCGGCACCAACACGGACTGGGTGGAAATTCGCAACTGCTCGGACACCCCGGTGTCGTTGGATGGCCTCGGACTTTCGCAAAACTTCTTCGCGAACAATTCGCGGTTTGCGTTTTCGAACGGCATGGTCCTGAACCCCGGAGAGCATCTGGTTGTTTTCTGCGACAACAGCCCGGCGGTCGGCCCGCTACACGCGCCCTTCAAGATCAATCGGCTCGGCGATAAATTGACGCTCACCGGCATGGCGGCCAACGGTTCTCGGACATTCATCGACACCGTCGTGTTCGGCCCGCAAACCACCAACGTGGCCTACGCGCGGCTCGGCTGCGGCGGCGAGTTCGTCAGGACCTCGCCCACACCGCGCGCGGGGAACGTGCCCGGCGCATGGCTCGGTCTCGTGCATACGAATGGGCAGTTCACCTTCGCTTTTCCAACCATCACGAATCAAATCTATCGAGTGCAGTACAAGGACTCGCTCAACATTTCGAATTGGACCAGCCTGGTGCCAATGATGGGCGACGGCATCGAACGCGTTTTGACGGAACCTCTCGGCAGCCAGCGATTTTACCGAGTGAGAGTCGGGAACTAAAACGGGCATCTTTCAGACGTTCCGAGGCTGATGCCGGAGATGGTTTATTCAATTGGAGGCATCGCTCCCGCGCTAACATCACCAGCGCACGCTCCGCAGTAACTCTCAATCTTTGACATCGCCCCTGCGCACAAGTTCGCGCGCAAGCACTGCGCCCAGTACGAGTGCGCCACCGAGGAGACTCCCTGGGCCAGGCACTTCGCCGCGCTTCAGGAGGACCCAGAGCGGATTCAAAATTGGTTCGATCATCGGGATGAGGATTGCCTCCAGCGCGGTCACGCGGCGGATGGCCACGCTGTAAAGGATGTAGGGGATGCCGAGTTGCACCACACCCATCACGACAACCGCCGCGGCCTGCGAAGCCGGCAATGGATGACCGATGGCGAACGGCAGTCCGATTGCCGCAGTGAGGAGATTGCCCAGCAGCAACGCGCTGGCGGGAGAGCCGTCACTCTCCTTGCGCAGAAGAACGACCATGACGCCGAAGCTCACGCCACTGCCCAGCGCCACGAGCATGCCTGAGAGACCGCGCGGACTGAATTGATCGCGGAAGAAAAGCGCGATGCCAGCGAGGGCGACGGTGATGAAAATCCAATCACTGCGGCGCGTGCGTTCGCCGAGTACGTAGTGGCCGAGCACTGCCACGTAAATTGGGGCGGTGTATTGGAGAAAGATTGCGTTTGCGGCGGTCGTGCGGTCGTTCGCGATGATGAAGGAAGAAACCGTGACGGCATACGCGAGTGCTGCGCCAAGTTGGGTGACGCTAAAGGTGAAACATGGCTTGCGCAGCCACGCCCAGAGAATGACAGAAGCGATGGCGCTGCGTGCGCCAGCCTTGGCCATCGAAGGCCAATCAACGCTCTTGATGAGCACCCCACCGAGGCTCCACAAGATCGCCGATGCAAGGACCAGGAGAACGGCGGTGCGGTGCGTCATCGGCAAAGTGTAACGGCCAGGCTGACGAGTGCGGCAAGTGCAAACACCTTCGGCGACAGCGGTGCGCGATGGCCAGACGCATTCTCCTCCGCCCAACATGCTGGGCGAACTGTATTTCCACGGGTTTTCCGCTCAAGTCAGCCTGCGCCGTGACGATATTTTGGAACACAATGAACCGTCTTCCCCCGGTTGCCGCGGCCTTGCGCCGTGGTGGGTCGCCGCGCTCAGGAATACTCCCTGCGTGCCGCGCCGGCTCGTCCGCGCTTCTTTTGCTGCTTTGTCTTCTTGCGGCGTTCACAGCTTCCGGCGCGCAGAAAGGTGCAGCCGAACTTGCCGACATGAGCCTGGAGGAACTCATGAACGAGTCCGTTACGTCAGTCTCCAAGAAGGAACAACGCATCTTCGAAGCGCCCGCGGCTATTTACGTTATTACCGAAGAGGAGATTCGCCGCTCCGGTCTCGACAGCATTCCTGAACTGCTCCGTCTCGCGCCCGGTCTCAACGTCGCGCGCATTACGGCCAATCAGTGGGGCGTCAGTTCGCGGGGCTTCAATGGTCTCTACGCAAACAAACTTCTCGTGCTGATGGATGGACGGTCCGTTTATTCCCCAGTTTTCTCCGGCGTGCATTGGGACAGCCAGGACACGCTCATCGAGGACATCGAACGCATTGAAGTCATTCGCGGCCCGGGCGCGAGCTTGTGGGGCGCGAATGCCGTGAATGGCGTCATCAACATCATCACCAAAAGCGCGAAGAACACACAGGGGACGCTGTTGATGGGTGGCGCGGCCTCGCACATGCCGGGTTTTGGCGGCGTCCGCTACGGCGGAAAAATCAACGACGAAACTTTCTATCGGGTGTATGCGAAATATTTCGACCACGATGATTTCCTTGATGCGCGAGGCCATGATGCCAATGACGGATGGGACATGTTCCGCACCGGCGTCCGGCTCGATTGGGAACCGGGCGCGCAGAATATGCTGACGTTTCAGGGCGATTACTACACTGGGCGCGTTTCCAATCCTTACGCGAGCAATCAGCTCAACCTGGCGGAAATCGACATCGTTGAGAATGACCTCATGGGCGCCAACGCCCTTGGTCGCTGGACGCATCGTTTCTCTTCGGATTCGGAATTCGAAGTGCAGATGTATTACGATCTCGTGAAGCGCCAGGAGAGCGGCGCGGGAACGCAACAAATCGACACGTTCGACGTGGACGCGAATCACCACTTCGCACTGGGCCATCGCAACGAAGTGATCTGGGGCGTTGGCTATCGGAACATCCGCGACAAGGGATTGCGATTCTCGATCGTTCGTTTTGATCCCACGAGTGACAGCCAGGAAATCTTCAGCACGTTTGTGCAGGATGAAATCAAGCTGGTGGAAGAGCGACTCGCCCTGACGCTGGGTTCCAAATTGGAGCACAACGACTTCACCGGATGGGAACTTCAACCAGGAGCTCGCCTGCTCTTCACGCCGCACGAGCAACACACGGTCTGGGCTTCCGCTGCGCGGGCCGCTCGCACACCGGCACGTTTCGAGAGAGATATTCGCGGAACGGTTGGCTCCGATGCTGCCTCTTCCGTGCGAGTGAATCTTGAGGGCAACCGCCACTTCGATTCAGAAACTCTCGACGCGTATGAATTGGGTTATCGCGTCCAGCCCGTTCGACATTTGTCTTTCGACCTCGCGGGCTTTTACAACGTTTACGACCACCTGCGCAGCGGCGAATCCGGCCAGCCCACCGTCGTTGTTGGCCCACCATCACGGATCGAGGTGCCCATCCGGCTCGAAAACCGCGGCTCCGCTGAAACGTATGGCGTGGAGCTGGCGAGCAATTGGCGCGTGACGGAATCATGGCGGCTGACAGCGAGCTACACGTGGTTGAACATGAACGTGGATTTTCATAACTCCAGCGACCCGACCGCGCCGGAAGGAGAAAGTCCGCGGCACCAGGCCCAGTTGCGCTCGTCACTCGATTTGCCCGGCCACGTGCAGTTCGACACAGCGGCGTATTACGTGGACAGCCTCTCCAGTTATGGGTTGGGCAGTTACGTGAGACTCGATCTTCGCCTGAGCTGGCAGCCCGTGGCAAATCTCGACCTGAGCGTGGGCGTGCAAAATCTTTTGGACAATCAGCATCCGGAATTTGGCCGAACGATCGGTGTCGGCACCAGTGAAGTGCCGAGGACGTTTTACGGCAAATTCACTTGGCGCTTCTGATTGTCAGCGCCATTGCCACTGAAAGAACCCGCCGGTCCTGATCGGGACGTCAGCGTGACCGAAAAACTGACGCCAATTCAGCCGGAGACTGGCCATCGATCTCACACTGGAATATCCTGCGTCCGTTCGGCGCCTGGCGATAGCCGGGCCAGTCTCGGGCAAAGTTCCAGCGGCTCGTCCTTAAGCCTGAATGTCCTTGACCGTAAAATTCTGTCAGCGAGGGTTTTCGCGCGGCGTGCGGTTGCGGTCCCGGTTCATACGTTTGAGTTATGGCGTTTTGTTTCAAGAGAAGAGAGTCCGTGGCGAAGGCGATCGGGCGCCTGGGGCGTGAACGGATCGAGAGCGCGGTCGAATGCTTGAATGATTGCGGCCATGCTGAGGCGATTCATTGCGCGCGGAAGGACATCAAGAAGGCGCGGGCCGTTCTGCGCATGGTCCGCGCGAACATCGCCGGAAAGGAATTTCGCCGGCTCACCAGGCTATTGCGAGAGGCGGCGAGTCACCTCGCTGCGCCCCGCGATGCTTATGTGAAAGCAAAAACGCTGAAGGTTCTGGCGCGTCATTTCCAAGGGCAACTCACGCCGGGAGCGTTGCGCCATGTTCGGTCGCAATTCCGGCGCGCCTCGGACGAAGAGATGAAACGCTTCGCGAAAGGAAAAAAGGCGAAGTCGGTGGAGCGAATCCTGCGCCGGGTGGCGAAGGAATTTGAACGCCTCGAGATCAGCGGCAAGGGCTGGAAAGCGATTGGCCCGGGCGTGAAGTCCGCGTACAGCGAAGGCCGCCGCGCTTATCAGATCGTGCTGAAAGATGCGTCGCCAGAGAATCTCCATGAGTGGCGCAAGCGCGCGAAAGACTTGTGGTACCAGGTGGGCCTGCTGCGACCGGTGTGGCCCGAGCAAATGGACGCGACGGCGCATGAACTGGAAACTCTGGGCGAATTTCTCGGGGACGATCACGATCTCTTCATTCTTCAGCAATCTGTCCAGGAACAGTGTGCGGGCACCCAGCGCGAATTGGAGATTCTTCATGGGTTAATCGAGGAGCGTCAGCGTGAATTGCGCGCGGCAGCGGTCGCGCTCGGAAAGCGGTTTTACGTGGAAAGACCTTCCACATTCTGCGAACGCCTCGCGGGATATTGGTGTACCTGGCGGCGGGAGAAGAATCCATCCGCCTGGGCCGCTGAAGCTGCGTCTTGATTCGTGGAACGATTCATCACGCTGGGTATTTCGCTGGGACTCGGTCTTCTCATCGGGCTGCAACGCGAGCGGACGGAGCGGCGCTTCGGCGGGATTCGCACGTTTCCTCTCATCAGTCTGTTCGGCACCTTTTGCGGGATGCTCGCGCTGGATTATGGCGCGTGGCCCATCGCCGCGGGTGTCATCGCCATCTTTGGCACGCTGGCCATTGCCAATTGCCTGGCCGCCCGGCAGGAAGAAAGCGAGCACGGACAAACCACGGAAATTGCTGCGCTCCTGACTTTTGCCATTGGCGCGTATCTGCCTTTGGGCGAGCGCGCTCTGGCGGCGGTGGCGGCAGGACTGGTCGTCATCCTCCTGCACTTGAAGGAGCCGATGCACACGTTCGTGCGCAAAATGGGACCGAAGGACATGGCCGGTCTCATGCAGTTCGTAGTCGTTTCGCTGATCATTCTTCCGCTCGTGCCGAATCGCGCGTTCGGGCCGTTGCAGGTCCTCAATCCGTTCGACATCTGGCGAATGGTCGTGCTGATCATCGGACTGAGTCTCGCCGGCTACATCATTTACAAATTCGTGGGCCGCACCGCGAGCGCGGTATTGGGTGGAATCCTCGGCGGCTCGATTTCCAGCACGGCCACTACGGTTTCATACGCCCGGCGCGCGAAGGCGGCGCCCGCGGCACATACGCTGGCCGTCGCAGTCATTCTCGTGGCATCCGCGGTCTCGTACTTCCGCGTCATCGTGGAAGTCTCTCTCATCGCGCCGTCGAATCTCGGCGCGCTGCTCCCGCCGCTGCTCGCTGCTTTGATTTGGGTGAGCGCGATTGCCGCGACGGCTTTCCTCTTCCTGCGCGGGAATGGCGAAGAAATGCCGGAGCCGGCCAACCCCGCTGAACTCAAGAGCGCCCTGGTCTTCGGAATCATTTACGCGCTCATCACACTGGCGGTGGCCGCGGTCAAGCAGCACTTCGGTCCGACTGCGCTTTATGCCGTGGCGATTATTTCCGGACTGACGGACATGGACGCGATCACGTTGTCGCTGGCGCGAATGGTGGAGAGCAATCGTCTTGAACCCTCGAATGCATGGCGTCTGGTCCTCGCCGCGTCACTCTCGAATTCTGTTTTCAAAGGAATCGTGGTCACGTTTCTCGGCGGCTGGCGTTTGGGTGTGCGTCTCGCGCCATTCTTTGCCGCGGCATTTCTCGGCGGACTCCTCTTGATCTGGCTTTGGCCAAACGATTGGCATTGGCAGGGAAGCAGTGTTGGGAGAGAAGCAATCGAAGTGGTTGCCCCAAATAATCCCCGACCGTAACGGGCCTCGACGGGCGTTGCCCGTTGGGAACTCGCGTAACTCGCCCTCCAACAAGTCTCGCAAAGTTCTTCAAGTGAATTTGATTTTCGACAAATCCTCTGTCGGCTTGGGCCACTTCATTTTGAGTCCTTCCAAGGCGCGCACCACGGTGCGAGTAATGACGTAGTCGCGATACCAGTTGCGGTCGGCCGGCACGACATGCCACCGGGCCAGCTTGTGGCTCGTGGCGTTGAGCATGTCCTCGTAAGCATCGATGTAGTCATCCCAGCGCTGGCGCGTGGCCAAATCGCCGTGATTGAACTTCCAATGCTTGTGTGGTTCCGTCAGGCGCTCCTTGAACCGCTCGGCTTGCTCCTCCTTGCTGATGTGAAGGTAAAACTTCAGAAGCAGAACATGGTTCTCCACCAGCATTTCCTCGAAATCAACAATCTGATCGTACCGCTTGGACCAGACCTTCTTCGGCACAATCTCCAGCACTCGCTCCACGAGTACCGCTTCGTAATGTGAGCGATTGAACACGCCAATGTAGCCGTAGGGCGGCACCGCCTTGTGCACGCGCCAGAAATAATCGTGGGCGCGTTCTTCGGTCGAGGGGGCCTTGAAGTTGGTCGTCGCCACGCCGAGAGGATTGACGTGTTCGAGGACCCGCCGGCCCGACCCGTCCTTTCCACTCGCGTCCATGCCCTGAAAAATCAGAACCACGGCGCGATTCGAATTCGCGTAAAGCAACTCCTGAAGTTCGCCAATTCGGCGGGCACACTTTTCCGTTTTCGGCCTGGTTTTCTCCTTCTCCAATCCGCCGCAAAAAGCCGGATCGAAATCCGCGAGGCGAATCTTTCCTTTGATGATGACAGGTTGCGCTTTCATCTCTGGAGTTAAACTCCGATTGAGCGCCGTTGCAGCAAAATGTGGCGGGTTTCGCTGGACATCATTTGATTGGCACGCCCTTTCGTTCTTGCCGATTCATTTTGCTTTCCGCCCCATGCAACGGTTCGCGCCTGGCGTGCAACGATCCACCATGCGTTCGCCTTCGGCCGCGCTGGCCCAGCCGAGAATCTCAGCGTCCTTATGTTCGAAGCGTGTCGCCTCCAGGAAGAATTCCTCAAGCTCCTGCCGCCAGCGCAACGGCAGATCACTCGGTTTGTGGAACGTGGCGAATCGCGGCATTTTGATCGGGACCGCAATCAAGCGGTCGTTGCGTTCGCGCCCGGCAGCTTCCTTGCGATTCTGTTTCAAGCGAATCACTCCCAGTGCGCGACACTCGATCACCACTCCGGGAAATGTTGGCAGATCGCTAAATACCATTGCGTCGAGCGGATCGCCGTCTGGCGCCGCCGTGCCGGGAATGAAACCCCAGTCGTACGGATAGCTGAGCCCGGCGACCAGCGGTCGCGAAAACATGAACGCGCGCAGTTTTGGCTCGTATTTGATCTTCACGCGCGCTCCACCAGGCGATTCGACCACGACATGAAACGCCCCTGTCTCTGACCGCGCCGGCAACGTGAGCAAGTCCCCCATCATGTCCGACTATACGCGCAACCGAACCTGCGCGAAAGACAGTCTCGTGTTTCCGCTCCACAGCCCGCGGTTTCAGCGATGAAGTAAATTCCGAATCGGCGAATACATCGCGCGCCAATTCATCCACCGTCACCGTCAAGTTCCATGATGTAATCCTTCTGCTCGGGCGTGTTCTTGCCCATGTGTAGAAGGAGAGAATCTGATGGCTGTCCACCTTGGCGCGTATTCCACCTGGCTGAGTTATCCCAAGCAGCTACCGCGTACCGGAAATGGGATATCGTCCCTCCCCGGCCGGCTGCAAGTGTGACCGCCTTGGCGCGCACAAACACTTTGTGCCCCATGCGCGCGCACGATAAGCGGTTTCATTGCCTCTTTATTTGCGCGTTATGCTTGCCTTCCACGGCAAGCTTGTTGAACTTGATTGAACAACAAGGCTTCCCCTTGGAGCGACGAACGACACCTATGCACGAGGCCCTCCAATATGACGGATTGCTGAGGCCCATTTTCTGCAGAGGAAGTGGTTTACCTGCGCGCGCGGGATGGCCACAGCGGAAAGAATATTTGCGAGCCACGAATATATTTCTCACCAGGTTGCCTGCCAACGTACTCACTGTTCAACAACCGCGTCGCAGCGCAAAGGAAATGGCGTGAACTCATCGAACCCGTCTTCGCCTGAACCGTCTGCATCGCTTGAACCGGTGCGGCCTCGTTTGAATTGGCTCGTGTTCCTGGCGGTATTGCTTGCGCCACCATTACTGGCCGCCCTTTCAGTATTACTTTTCGACAAGAAAGGCGACTTGGCACCGACCGTCGCGATGCTTGGTGGTGGATTGGCAGGGATCATCACGGGTGCGATGCTGGGTCGCCGGATTGGAAGCTCGTCTTCGACGAGAATTGCGCTCGGAATTCTTTTCGCGTTCATCATGGCCGTGGTCTGCATCGGCATGAGTTGTTTGGGTTGCGTGGTGAGCGGATACGAACTCAACCTCCATTGACTCGAATCAAAATGAAAACATCCATTCAGTCTTTTCCGTTGATTCCTGGCCGGAACGTGTCTCTCCGCGAACTGTCAGGATTTGTGTTCTTTTGGGTCGCTGCCTTTTTGCCTTCGCTTCTTCAACTCGCCATGAGCGGTATTTCCGTCGCCAATCCTCTCGCGGCGCTGGGACCCTTGCTGGCCGGCTTCTGGTTCGCCGCGTCCAACCGAGGAACCCGCCTTCATTTCACCACGCTGGGAGTATTGCTCACAGTGCTCTTGTGGTTGATAAACTGGCTGATGATGGCGGAGGCCGGTTGCTGCAAGACGCTGGGATAATGACCCTTCCTACCATTAGTGTTCCCTCCTCGTGTCCGCCGCTAACACTGGCAGACGAATTGTTGAAGCGCACCAGTTCGCGGTGCCCGGTTTGCCACGCGCTGTGTCCGGCTGAGGTCTGGCGCACCGGTGGAGTTCTCCCGAAAGTTTTTCTCAAGCGCACCTGCCCTGAACACGGTGAGGCCAGTGTATGCATCGCGTCCGATGCACGCTTCTACTGGCTGGCGCAAGGGACCACGGCGAATTCGTGCTGTGGCGGTCAGGCGTGCCGCGCGTCGGATGCTGTCCCCGCTGGCACACTCGGCCGCAACGCCATGCCGGGGGAGGCGATCGGCGTCATGGAAAAACTTTCCACCTGCCTCGCGCTCATAGAAATTGTTCACTCGTGCAATCTCTCTTGTCCCACATGCTACGCGGACTCACCTCTGGGCACGGGATCCAAAGTCGACGCTGTGCCGCTCGACAATCTAAAGCGCCGTATCCAAGGAGTCGCGGATCGCAAAGGAGGCATCGAGATTCTCCAACTCTCCGGTGGCGAGCCCACGTTGCACCCGGAGTTCTTTGCGTTGCTCCGCTGGCTGCAGGACCATCCCAAAATCGGCTATGTGCTGCTAAACACCAACGGCGTTCGCATTGCCAGTGATGATGCCTTCGCCTGCGAGTTGGGCAAAGCGTTTTGTTACGGCGCGTTTCAACTCTATCTTCAGTTCGATGGTATTCAGGAAACGGGGCAGCACTTTTTGCGCGGCGCGGATTTGCGGGCGACCCGCGAGCGCTGCCTTGAGCGCTGCCGCGAAATGCATCTCCCGGTGACGCTCGCCATGACGGTCACGCCGGAGAACCTGCCCTTCCTCTGGGAGACAACTGCCTTTGGTTTGCGCTGGCCCAACGTGCGCGGGATTTCGTTTCAACCGATGTTTGGCAGTGGACGCATTCCCAAGGCCGGCCGCACGACTCACGTCTCCGAATCATCTGTCGAAACTGGACCTGGAAAATGTGCCCCGGCCGTCCGCCTCAACACTGCCGACATCATTCTCGCCGCCGTTGGACAAGCGGCAGGCAAGCTGCGCTTCGATGACTTCACGCCGCTGCCGTGCGGCGATCCGAACTGCGCCACCATCGGCTATCTGCTCAAGGTTGACGGGCAGGTGCGTTCGGTGAGCGACTTCGTGGATTTCACCGCCGTGCAGGGTTTTCTTGCGAACAAAGTGCGCTACAAGCTAGAGGACTTGATGAAGTGCGGCTGCGAGTCCGAACCGCTTGGCGCATTGCTCAAGCAATTCGAATTGGACGAGACACACACGTTTCGTCTGTTCATCAAGCCTTTCATGGACGCGCACACCTGGGACGAGGACCGCATCGACCGCTGTTGCACGCACGTCATCCGGCCGGACGGAAAGCTGGATTCCTTCTGTCGTTATTACTCCGGCTTTTGAACACGACACCCACACTTCAATCAACTGCCTACGGCTGGTTCATGCTCGCCGGAATTATTGTGGGCATCCTTCTGTGGTCACGGCGGGCGAGGCAGGATGAGCGGTTGGTATTCATCTACATCGCAGCGCTAGCGGGCGCGTTTCTTGGAGCCAAGCTCGTTTACATTGGAGCGGAAGGTTGGCTGCACTGGCAAGAGTCGAATCGCTGGACACAACTGGCCACTGGAAAATCCATTCTCGGCGCCTTGCTCGGTGGCTACGCGGGCGTGGAAATCGCCAAACACTTCCTTCGCTACACTCAGGTTACCGGTGATTGGTTTGCTGTCATTGCGCCGGCAAGTCTACTCCTCGGGCGGGTGGGCTGTGTGTTGCACGGTTGTTGCCTCGGTCGTGTTTGTGACACCGCGTGGTTTACGGTTGACGATTCTACGGGTGTCGCGCGCTGGCCCGCCGCCCAGGTGGAATGGATTTATAACGCGCTGACGCTTGGCGCAATTTTGGTCCTGAGATCACGAACTCTATTGCCCGGCCAGCTCTTCCACGTTTACCTGATGGCTTACGGGATCTTCCGCTTTGCGCACGAATTTCTCCGCTCTACTCCGCCAATCGTCGGGCCATTCAGCGGATATCAAATTGCGGCGCTGGGCGTGTTTGGATTGGGTGTGGTTGGTTTCATGCGCCGATTTAGAAATTTCCGCCCCACGGAAAGGGTTCTTGTCGGGGTGCCGCGGTCACCTCATTCAAATCAGGCTTGATCTCGTCAGGACGCGCCTCCTGTTACTCCTCCACCGTCACGACCATGTTCTCCATGATGTAATCCTTCCGCTCGGGCGCAAAGCACTACTTCACCACGGGAAACTCTGTGACGCGCAAACGCGTGCAGCCATGAGGCACGAGGACAATGTCCTCGGATCGCTCGCGCTGGAGGTGTTGAGACGGGCGGCTGTGCGGCAGCGGGCCCGCGCGATGATTGTAAAGCTGCCACTCGGGAATGCGTTTGCCTTGCGCGCGCAATTCCACCGGCGCGCCTTTCAGGCCCCAGGGATAAGCGGCGTCGTTGGAACGGCGCACGAGTTTGAATCCGTTGGTCGGAGTCTTCACCGCTGATTCAAGGAGTCCATAGTTCCACGGGCTTTGTGGATAGACTTCGTAATAGTCGCCGTACTGGTCCGAATTTTTCACGTGCCGCCAATCCTCTTCAATGCGCAAGGCGTAAACGAGCGGGCCGCGTTCTACCGCCACGGAGTTCTCCACCCAACGGCTTGTGCGCACCTCTGCAGTGAAATCGAGCGTAACGACATCACCCTCTTTCCACGTGCGTTTCAGCGTGAGCAGGCGATTCGTCGGAGAGTTGCTCCACTCCTGATCATTGACGCGCACACGCGCGGCGGTCGCCCACGCCGGAATGCGCAGTCGGATGGGAAACTCGACAGGCTTTTGCGGCGTGACCAGAAAGCGAATCGTTTCCTCGAACGGATAACGTGTCTCTTCAACGATGCGCACGGGAACGTTTCCCGCGGCGTTGAACGAAACTTCGCTCGGGCCATAGACCAGCGCGGCGATGCCGTCGTCGGGCGTCGCGTGCCACAGATTCTGCACCAGCTTGGGCCAGCCCTGGTGCATGTTGCAGGTGCAGCAAGGATAACCGGTCAGCAGGCCGAAGACGTTGTCGGTATTGCCGTGATAATCCTCCTCGTAAAAATTGCGGCGCGCGCGCGAGCAAAGGACCTGGTTGGCCGACTGGAAATATTGCCGGTGGCGATAGTCCTCGGTCGTTTGCGCCGGCAGCGCGTTAAACGCGATGCGTTCGAGGTGGTCGGCGAAATCCAAATCACCCGTGATGCCGAGCATCGTTTCCAGCGAGAACATCAGCTCGACGACGGAACAAAGCTCGACGCCCTGCGTCGGATCGTTGCCATGCATCGGTTCGTCGCCGCCATACATCCCCTGCGGCTGGCCGTGGAATTTTTTGACGTCGGCGAACGCCTGCTTCACCGCGTCGAAATAACGCGCCTCGGGATGTTGCTGATAATAAACCAGGGGCGCCTTGATGCCCTGGGCGAGGTTCACGCAATGAAAGCTCTGGAGTTGGCCCACGCTCAGGCGGCGAATGAGTTCAGGCTTGAACGGGTAGCGATTGCCCGTGTTGTACGGATAAAGATGCGCAAGGTCCGGCGATGGCGCCGGGCGCGTGTTCAGAAAGACATCGGTGTAAGGAAACGTTTGCTGATGAATCACATCGGCAAGTTCGAGCAGGAATGATTCACCCGTCACGTTGTAGAGCCAATACACAACCATCAGGTTGTCCGCGCCGCGGCGGTTCGCCCAGAAGGACCAGTGATCGAGCGGCGTCTTGCGCAGTTCGGTGAGCTGGTAACGAAAATAGCGAAGCAGCACATCGACGACGCGGCGGTCACCCGTCGCGCTGTGGTGTTGTTGCAGGACCTTGAGCATGACCATGCGCGGCCACCAATCCTCGCGCGGGGTCTTCTGGATGCCAGCTTCGGCGGTCGGCTCGCGCTCAAACCGTTTCGGACCGAGATACCCCGACGGCTCCTGATTGTTGAGCGTCCATTCGATCCATGGACGCGCCTTCGCAATCAACTTTTCATCCTTGAGGATGTAAGCGAGCGGCACCAGGCCATCGAGCCAGTAAGGCCCGCGCTCCCAGCCGTCGCCGTCTCCGCCCAGCCAGCCATTGCGCGGCCCGATGATTTTTGGATAACGCTGATCCAGATCGCCGGTCAGCCCATCGCGCATCCGCTCAAGCTGCACTCGCATCCAGCCACGCGGCTCAATGGTGCCCAGCGGCAAATCAAGAAACGGCCGCGCCCGCAGCGGCGCCCGATTCGTCACGATGTTGCGCGCTGCCGAAGGTCCCGCGGCGACCATTCCCAAGCACGACGCCAGCAGGACGAGCAGGCCAACCTTGAACGGGTGCATGAACGAATTTGGACTGGCGGTGCCGGGCTGCGCAATGTGGAACTGGCCTGTTGAGCTGCGCTCCGCTGCGTTTTGCCACTAAATCACTTTCTGCTTGTTGCTGATGGCCGTTCGCAAGCACCGCGGAAGAGCGGCGTCTCGAGCACGTAGAGATGGCCGTCGTGCACGAGGTGCTTGCGCACGGCCACCTTCGAAGAACT
>JGI10216J12902_105178792_pt1 | contig 30466 bp, 25 predicted proteins | sample KanNatreferecore_FD_12902 | JGI IMG/M metagenome (IMG submission 12902)
CTCCAGCTCGGGAAGCGTGTGAATGCCCGCGCGGTAGGTCGCGCCGAGCTCGTCGTCCCACACCTCCATGTTGCGTGACGCCTCGATCATGGCGCGCGGACCCCCGCGCGTTCCGCTCTGGTACGAGGTCGAGAAGTCGTACGGCACCGGAAGCACGGCGATGCGTGACCGATCGAAGCCGGAGAACTCGTCGTCGAGCCCGCCGAAGTTGCTCGGCAATCCCTGAGGCCAGTCGGGCTGCGTCATCGTTCGATCCTCACGTGTTGAGCTCAAACGCTGCGGGCCCTGACCGGTGGAATCCGGATCAGGGCCCGCTGAGCGGGACACCGGCACCCGAGCTGCTCACGAGAACCCGATCGCGGCTACCTAGGCGTCCGGGCCGCAGACAAAGCGCCGCTATTCTTCCTTGTCGTCGTCCAGATTCGCGAAGTCTTCGTCTTCGGTGAACGGCTCATCCTCATCGAAGTCCTCGTCGAACTCCTCCTCGTCGTCGCCGAACTCGTCGTCCTCGTCGAGCTCGTCGTCGCCGAACAGGTCGTCTTCTTCCTCGTCGTCGCCGTAATCTTCGAGTTCATCATCGGGAAGCGCGTCGAATTCATCGTCTCCCGAAACGCCCTTCTTCTTCATCATGGGTTCCTCGGACGCGATCGTGTTCACTGTTGGGAGCGGAGCCTGGATCCGTCCCTCTCGCGCATGGATGCTGAACTTCGCGCCGCGATGCGCTCGTTGTTGAAAAAGCATCGGCAGTATACGGAGCGGACTTCCCCCGTCAACTGGATTCGGGGACATTTCGAGGGGGCGCCTCGGAAGGCGCGAGGCTCGCCGGCACGATCGGGCAAACTCTCTTGCGCGTGAGGCTTGGGGCGATGCCCGGGCGCAGAACGTTCGGGGCTCGTGTACTGATCGACGGTCGAAATCGTCGGGCGCGTGGCCGTCGGCGGCCGCCGAGGACGGCGGCGCGGGCGCAGTCGAGATAATGGCGGGGTTGACGGGACTCGAACCCGCGACCTCCTGCGTGACAGGCCGCGCCGTCGGTCCATAATTCGTTGCAGCCTAGCGAATCGCCTCCTGTTTGTCTCCTTTGTTGTCCATGCCCAGGGTTCCTCCAACCCGCTGAGCATCCTGCATGACGTGAACGTGAAGCAGCCGTGCGTACCGCTCGGTCGTCGTGACGCTGGCGTGCCCGAGGATCTGCTGCAGAGCGGCGAGGCTGCCGCCCCGTTCCAGATAGCGGCAGGCGAACGTGTGCCGCATTTGGTGGGCGTGGAATCGCTCGACACCACTTCGGCGCCGAACGGTCCGATTGAACACCGTCCCCGACTTCTCGCTGAACGGAACGAGGCGTCCGATCCGTCCGCGAATCTCTCGTACCAGCACCGGGTCCGTAACCGGTACTCGCAACACTTCCCCAGTCTTTCCGACGGCCACGTTTAGGCACCATCCGCCGCTCACATCACGCTTGAGATCCGCCGCCTGAACCCGGCATAAGTCCCCCCACCGAAGCCCCGTGGCGAGCCCCAGGCGAATCACGAACCGATGGGGCTCTCCGACCAAGACCAGCGTCTCGATCTCTTCATCGAGTAGTCGGTCCGGTAGCCGCTTCCGGATCCTCGGGAGAACCGATCTCGGCCACGGAACCATGGTGATGAGATTCCCGCCGCGCTCGTCGGCCGCCCAGTTCAGGAAACACCTCAGATCCGCCAGCGTGTGACGCACTGTTTCCGGCTGCAGCACCGTCGTCCTGCCCGCGACCCGCTTGGCATCAAGCTGGACACGCAACTCGCGGATGTCCTCGCCAGTCAGCGCGTCGAGCCGTTTCCGTCCGATCACCGGTGAAACATGCCGAAGGTAGCGGGCCGCGGTTTCCTTCTGACCCTTGTCGTTCCGTCTCACCACGAGATCGCCCGCCCGCCATTGCTCATGGGCGGCATCCACGGTCATCCTGGACACGAGCTCAAGGCGATCGCCACTCTGAATGCGTTCGTCCCTCAGCTCCAAGCCGTCGTCCAAGACGGCGCCTCCGAAGCGCTGCAGGCTGAAGCTGCCCGCCTGCCCAAAGGCACTGGCAACTTGCCGTGAGGCCTCGGCGACCTTCGTGGACTTCTTCCACGTGAAGCACTTTGTGTCCGATGGCCGCGCGACCACCTCCACCGTGATCTCCTCCAGACCGTCGAGTAACCGGCGGTGCTTGGTAAGGGCGTCGCCGTGGTGCTGTGTGCCATGCGTAAAGAGGCTGTCTTTTGCTCCGACCCGGACCCGGGTCGCGTAGGTCCAGCCGGTCCGCACCTTCCCGTCCTTCGACTGCCACGTCCATTTCCTCTTGATCAGTCCCGGGGCTCGGCTCATGCCCTGTTCTCCTTTCGTGAGCTGAGCCACTCCGAGACTTCAGGCCAAGCAAATCGTAAGTCACCGCCGGGCAAACGGCACACGGGTAACTCGGCCGTCCGGACGTATCGGAGGACGGTCTTGACGTGAATGCCCAGTCGCTCGGCCACCTCGCGCGCGTTCAAGTAGCGGTCGGGAGCCACGAAGACCATCGACGCGGCACGCAGGCGGGGCATCAGCCGCACCCGGCTGGCTGTCGTGCAGGCGACGCTAAATGCGGCGGATCCAGGGAAAGGCGAGCGAGTGGCATTCTCATCGCAAATGCACCTCCCCTTGCGAGTCCGACTGCCCCTTCTCGCTTAGACTTGGCAGGCCTGCCCCGCCATCGCCGCAAGGGGAGTCGGTAAGGGGAGCCCGAAGAATCGAAAGCAGCGCCTGCGGCCACTCATCCTGCAGACATATCAACCATGCGCCAGCCCAGTACTCTTGAACCAGATTGGCAATGATCGCCCGGCGGCGAGCTCCGGCGTCGCAAAGCACGACGGCAAGCCCCATACTCTCGGTACCGAGTGCGACTTCGGCGCTGTAGGCGAGCAGCTTTCGCCTGAATTCTGCCGCCCGTTCATGTCCGAGGTCGACTTCCAGCGTCCACCGTGAAACCGTCGTAGGCCCGACAGCGAGTTCAATCAGGGCGTCGGGAACAAGCCTCGGATCGGTGCCGGCCATGCGACGCCGCACCACCCAGTCTGGCTCGAACCGGATCAGCCGGACATCACTCCCTCCGCCAACAGCGGCGGCAAGGCTCGTCCAAACGCCGACGATCGCGAGGTGGTGATCCTCGCCGCCTTTCGGTGCTGGACTCGCGGCCAATCCTTCGGCTTCAACAAAGCGTCGCCCGGCGGGTCCAAGTGCGAACGAGTTCTCTTCATGCAGGGCCGCTACGAAAACGTCGAGAAAACCGGCGTCATGAAGCCTACGTAGGCGGCGCAGTGCGGTGTCGCGACGGATCCCCCGAAAGAACAGCCTGAGGAGGTCATGCGTCCGGCACAGCCGGAAACGACCCACGGCCCGAATCACGGCCGTGTCCCGCTTGCCGAGCACAACGCGGACACCCTGCCGCCTTTCCGACCGCCGAATGCGACCCATCACCGGCCTGGATCCCGGACCGCGAGTCCGCAGCGCGGACACGCCAGAAAGAGCGCCTTCGCTCCGCACACGGGGCATGGATCGAAGCCGTGGGTTTCAGTGACGCCCTGGCAGCGCCCACAGCGGTGCACTCCGTAGAGTTCGACACGATGTCCGCGGGGACAGTGAGTGGTCTTGGCCAAGATGCGCGGTAGGCGCATTCCGAACAAGATCGCCCGACAGCAACTGACCGCGCCAATCCACACCGTCTCAACACACCACCACCCGATGCGCACCGAGAGAATCAGGAGCCGGAAGCTGAGCGAGATGGTCTGCGTGGCAATCATCTCCCTACCCCAGGTTCGGGAAGTCGCCCGACTCGTCGGCCGGCATTTCGCGAACTCCCGAGTCGTTTGGCGGGAAGACAGAGGAGATCGGTACCGCCGAGTATTGAGGCAAACTGCCGACTTCGACATCCTCGGCAGCAGGGCTCAGTGCCTCATAGATGTCACGATGTGCGGCCTCTCTGAGGCTCGTCAGGTCGAGGTACGGTGCCTGCGTGAACTGGGCCGGAACGCGTCCGTCCTTGACCCAGAACAGAAATTCCTGCCGCGGGAGTCTCGCCATTCTGCGGATCAAGAGATCGCGGTGCACTGAGGGCCGCTCGACGCCCTCTGGCACCGGTAAAGCGTGCGCAAGCCCCTCCGCGTCCTTCCGGCTCGGCCGAAAGACCGTCTCGATACCGCAGTTGGTACGCAACAAATCAAAGAGCGCAGATCCCAACTGACCGCGCTCCTGCGCGATGAGAAAGAGGCTCACACCCCGAGACCGGGCTAGGGCGACCAGCCGGCCCACACTTCCTGCCTCGAAGCGACCAAGGAGTTCCGGCAGTTCATCGAGAAAAAGCACCACGTGTGGTGAATCAGGCTGGCGCCGGCGGTTCAAGATTGCCCGTGTCATCCGCCCGAGAATCGGTGCACCCAGCATCCGGACCGCCGCCTCTTCGCCTGCCGGCGGGTTACTGAGATCGACGAGCACGTGAGAACGCTCGAGTGCAGCCACGAAATCAATGCATGCGGGAGCTTCGAGGGAGCGTCGGACGCTTGGCAGCAGGAGCACACCCTCAAGCCTGGCCCTGAGCGCCTGTATCGATTGCCGGTTCTCGCGCGAGAACTCGGCCAGCGCGTAGTGGCGAAGCCGGGGATTCGCCGATTGTGCCGCGGCTTGGGCAAAGGCCATGGGTTTCGCCAGCCAATCGAGGATGTGGGTCAGTGGTACACCGAGTTCAATCGCCAATTCGGAGAACCAGCGGAAGATGAAAATCATCCGGTGTCCAAGATCGGCGCCGCTTACCTCAGCCAATGCGGTCGCCAAACTCATCGCTTGGACCGCGATGGGAACACCGCGCTCGCGCGCAGTGAGGCGAAGCGGAGCCGCCCCTCCTCCTGAGAAGGGGCGGAGTATGCTGATGAGATCGGTAATCCCTGGGTCTTGCGACTCCCTGGCCTTGTTCATGAGAATCGCGATGGCCTCGGTCATGTCACCCTTCGGATCGACACTCCAGAGTCGGACCCGTGGCCGCGCGATGAGCTGTTCTGCAACGGCCGCTGCGAGGGTGGTCTTGCCCGCGCCGGTCGGGCCACTGTCCAGTAGCGAAGTGGCCCGAAACCGCGCGAATGAGATGCCGACCTCCATCCTCCTGCCGCGCGGTCCGGGCACGCTACCGAACGTAATCCAATCCCGCTCGTCGCCCCGTCTGAACTCCCTCCGAAAATGACGCAGCATCATCTGCTCTGGTGTCCGAAGACGGCGCTGGGCTTCCCGGGCGAGGCGCCGTTCGTTCCCGACAAGTAGCCGGCGGAAGAGTCGAAGGAAGCCTGGCATGGATCAGCCTCCAGCCTTCGACCGGGGCCTACTCCGACGGCCGTGCAGAGCTGCCACCGGTACATCGGAGGCTGGTCGCCTTGAAGTGTGGGTCTCAGGCTTTCCGTGATGCTGCTTTCCGTCGCGGTTCGGGCGGATCAATCCGAACCAGCGGACGAGCCGAACAAGGACGCCGACGGAGAAGAAGAGCCAGAGCGTGCCTCCAAGAAGATCGAGGTGGACCGGCGCGATCGATTCATTCATGACAGTCACGCCGGTCGGCGGCTTCCTTCATTGACCTGCCGAAAGACCTGAGCGAGGCGGCGTCGGTCAACTTGTACGACTCGATGACCAAGACACCCGGATATGCCTTCTCGATTGCCTTCCTCCGCTCCAGCATCCGGTCGCGGAGTTCCGCCTCACGTCTTGGGATCTCCACGATTCCGATGACTGGGCCTGAAGGGCTGGGGCACGGCTTCGTTGGACAGCGAAAGTTAGCGAGATCGCTCGTCACCAACACGAAATCCGTTCCGGGAAGCTCTCCGGCGCGATTGAGCGCGTCGCTGACGCAGCTTCGGCTGATCGGCCCGAGAGTCGGGGCCAGCAATCCGTGGCCGATTCGCCTGAAGACGGGAATGCGAGCCTGCCGTTCCTGCTTTCGCCGGTCCTCCTCTTCGGCCTTTCGTGCGGCTTCGAAGAACGGCAGCTTCGCTTCACCCATTGAGTGCCGGCTGGCGATACGTGGAAACTCGAAGAGTTGTCCGGCCTGCCATATGGATTGCGCATCGCTCCAACGAATGAGTGAAACCGAGGTCACGTCTCCAAGCTCATCGACAAAGACATCGATGTGCTCGCTGAGCAACTGGTTGAGCCGCCCGGCCTCACTACCCATCTCGCCTGTGTTGGTGTTGTCGGACAGGATGTTCAAGCGTGGATCCGCGGTATGCCCCGTCCCACACCACACGCAGGCAAAGAGCAACGCAATGCTGAGCGCGCGGGTGGCACCGTTAATAAAGCGACCGTTCCCGTGACGGCGAGGGCGCGGCGAACCCGCGGGCTCCTCCTCGTCTTCGCGAACAGATGCTGTGGCCCCTTCCCGCAACTCTTCATCCAGCGCTTGCAACGCTGCCTGCTGAATCTCGAGACACCGGACCCCTTCCTCAAGTTCGCGCGGGTGGGCGAAGATGTCTCCCAAGGCACTGAAGGCGCCGGCCTGCAGTGCACAGGCAACAACCATCGCTGGCGTGACAAGACCGACGAGAAGCATTGGGAGGAGGCCGCTGCGGACGAGATAGAACACTACGATGGCAGCCATGATGAGTATGAAGGCGACCCCCGCCGCACCAAGCAGGTGCCGTATCCATCGCCCAAGATGTTCGTAGTGGACGGCGAGTGACGCCAGCCCCTTTGCAAGCATCGCAATCACCAGCGTCATGATCAGCCCGGCGAGGAGCGCCCAGCGCACGCTCATCTGGAAGATCGTGATTGAGATCATGACCCCGATCACGAGGTCAAAGACGACCGAGGCCACAAGCGCCCAGCGCGCTGCGAGCTCCTTTCGCCTGTAGGCTGGCTTGTAGACAGGTTCGTCGTCCGGAGAGAGCACTCTGCCCTCAAGGTCGGAGACCACCCGTCTCCAATTGTGCTTTTCCGATCGCAAGCGCTGTGGCACCGCCTTCAGAGCCGCTTGAACTGCGGGCGCATACCTCTTGACGATTGAGCGCCTACGCGCCGGGGATGCTTCATCGAGATCCAATTGGATCTTGTCCACGTGAATCTGATTTGATGCGCTGCTCATCATCCCTCCTTCTCGGGAGGGCAAAACAAATGCCCTCTCCGCGGTTTACGGAAGGGCTGACGCCTCAGTGAGCTGACGCCTCGTAATCTCGACTGGACCAACAAGCAGATGAGTTACTTCGGGGGTACGTCCACCCAAACGTATTCACCGTGCCATTTGACGATCAGTCGGTTCCACTTATCGAAAACCCCCAATTGGTGATCGTGAACCGGCGTTCTGACGCTTACCGTGCCGTCGGGTCTACGTTCATACCTCGCCGGCTGAGGCTCTTGTGACGATCCGAAGTCCTTACCCATGCCTCCTCCTCATCGTTGTAAGAGTCTGCTACACAGCGGCTTGACAACTGACACGGGACAGGTAGGGTGAGCTTGCCGGGGAGGACTCAACGGTCTCCCCAGTGCGTGGCCGGTATTGGCCCGTGCGGAACACCGCTCGGGCCGCTGACTACGACCCAAAGCGGTGGGCGACCACCTCCTCGGCTTGGCCCGCGAGCATAATTGCCTCGCGGGCCTTTTCCTTAGATCAGATCGGCACGCAGCCAATCATCTTGAATATTTAGTCGGTAGTCAAGGCACAATCACGCTAGTCAGATATGCGTTACAGTGTACTATAATCATAGGCAGTGCCCTGACCCTCTCCGTTATTTCTTCATGCACTCAATTGGGGGAAATTCGATGGCAGCCAAGCTAGACGCGGCTCGCAGGGAGGAAATCCTTTACGAGCTAGTCAACCGTTGCGTCGTAGGTGCAGATGGGCGTACTGAGTCCGTGACGGACGTGGCCGGTGCCCTGCGTATCTCTAGAAACTCCGCTCATTTGCTGCTACGCGAAGCTCGCCTCCAGGGGATTGTTCGAACAACTGTTCTATTGCGTCGACCCGCCGGGGACACACTGACTGATCGCGTTCGTGAGTACTTGGCCGATTTCGGAGTACGTCGCGTGCTTGTGCTTAGCACATTGGCCGATGATCGCCTGAGTCATTCGGTAGAGTATCATCGAAGTGTACAGAGGGCATTGGGCGCATTAGCCGCGGAATTTCTGGCAAGAGATGGCGCCCTCGAGCCCAATGATCACGTGTGTGTCACTGGTGGATCAGCATTAATGTCATTTGCTGAGCATTTTATCCCACCCGTATCCAACCTCTTCTTTCGACCTCTAGCTAGTCTAGCGCGTTGGCGTCCGTTATCGCACACAGACGCCAGCGCGGTATTACAGTATCTCTATACGCGTTCACTAGCCGATTCCACGACGCGCAAGCAGCATATCCAAGTGTTCTGCCCGGAAACGCCTTCTCCATTTACTCCGGGCAATTCAACACGGCGGACTCCGGAACTTGATGCCGTGTTTGGGCCCCGCTCTCCTCAACCTAAAGCCGTGATAGCCGTCGCGGGCCGCAGACGCTATTTTCCGAGTAAGTCGAAACTTGGACCGCACGCAAAGACTTCGCCGTTTGTAAGGATAATCGCCGAAACAGGTCACTACATCAGCGCCCGCGAGAAACTAACAGCCGAAGCGATATTCTCATCCCTCGCCGATCGGGTTTATCGTGCAGCAAATGCGGGTCTCTTCGCGGAGGGCATTGTAGGCAGTTTCGGTCTTCATGCATTGTCTCGTGACGGCAAAGCAAAGGCCAGCGTCCTCAGTGGCGCGTCATGCAACGTCGCTCTTGAGACATTACGTCGATGGCAAGCTGGGGGCTCCACCAATCTGCTGATCTGTGGTGGAAGCCGATTTCTTCACGTGTTTGAAGCCGCGCTTCGATCCCAGTGTTTTAATAGCTGTGTAATCGATACCGCCCTTGCCGTTCAGCTTCTCGATCGCGATCAACGTCCAGAACTATATCGGCACATTCCTCGCTTAGGCGCCCCTGTTGAAATCGAGTCCGACGATCCAACAATTGCGTATGAAGCTACTACATGACGAAGCGCATGGGTACTTTCCATGGGAATTCGAATCCCGCTGCATAGCTTTTGTGCACAACAGGGAGGCGTCCTATCTTGCGCCAGCAGCCGTGATCCCGGTACCCGTCACCGTAAGCGTGTCGCAAGGCGTCCCTCCGATGAGGCAACCACTTGGAGGGTCGAACACGATCTTCCCGGTCTGGAACCCAAGCCGCTGGGGCCGGAAATAGATCGGTACGAGCGATGTGCAGATGCCGCAGTGACCGCACGATCCGTAGCTCGCCGGAGCAACGAAGTCCCCGCTGATGACGCGGATCGCGCCGCGAGAGTCCAGTTGCGGGTGGGTGTTCCGGACGGTGACGTTCTTCGTGGGTGACCCCTCCCCAACGACGACCGATGCGAAGTCCCAGGAGGTGGGTGTGACGCTGCAATCGCACCCCCATACCCCGACGCCCGACACGGCCACCTCCCCGCACAACGGGCTGTCCGTTGAAATGGACCCCTGATAGAGGATCGTGTCGCAGGTGGTCCGTTCAGTCGGCGGGGTGAAACTCACGCCGAAGACCTGCGTCTGGTGCGGATCGACCGAAAAACGGTTCACCACCCCGCCCATCGTTCTGACGGTGAACGGGTAAGGCGGATAGAAGGAGCCGGCGAGCTGAACGTTGGTGTTGTTTGTCACCGAGAATTCGCGATACCCGCCGCCACCATGTGCGACCCGTCCAAACGCCAGCGATGGGGTCGAGAACTCGCAGCCGACGATGCCGTTGCCGGACACCGGCATGGCTGCGCAGCCTGTGCCGGTATTTACCCTGCAGATCTTCTCGCCCTCGTAGAGCGGTTCGAATCGCACCACGAAGCTTTGCGATGCCCCCGGGGACAAATCGTAGGCTGTGAGACCAGCGATCGAGAACTCCTCGCAATTTTCGCTCACGGTCCCAACCAACCGACCAGTGCCGTTGTTCCGGATGGCGAAGGTCGCGTCAGACCGGCTGCCGATCGCCATATCGCCAAACAGAAGACCATCCGGGATTAGGTCGCAGTCGGCGCTGACCGCGATCCCGGTTCCGACACAGGTGATGGTCGGACATCGGGAGCTGCCCGTGTTCACGATGCAGGATTGAGGGCCAACCTGACGCGACAGGAAGCGCAGCGTCAGGCTCGCAGATTGTCCCGGCAGGATCGGACCGTACGAAGCTGGGCCAACGAAGACGAAATCCGGGCAGGATTCGGACGCCGTTCCTGAAAGCGAGGCGCTGATGCCGGTGTTGTGAATGGCGAAGGTCAGATCCCGGCTTTGCCCAACCGTGATGTCGCCGAAGTCGAGCGTATCCGGCACCACCTCGCAGGCGCCTTCTCCGCCGATGCCGCTCAGTGTCACGCTCTGCGAGCAACCGGTGGTGACGGTGCAGGATTTGGCGCCGGCGCTGAAAGGGGTGAATCGGACACGAATCGTCGTACTCTGCCCGGCGCCCAGATGGTAGGTGTTGGGTTCCGCTTCAACGCTGAAGTTGCCGCATCCTCCGGAGACAGACCCTTCAAGGGTCCCTCCGCCGGTATTCGAGATGGTGAACGTCTTTTCGGCGGAGACGAAGCCGGGGTCGACTGTGCCGAAGTTGAGCGAGGTCGGGCTCACGGAACACACCGAAGGCTGGGTCGGAGACGCCGACTTCTTCGAGCAAGCGATGACTGCGGCCAGCAAGAGAGCAGCGGAAAAGAACGTGATCAGACCGATACGCGAACGCATGACGACTCCGGCGGGGGCCTAGGGTTGAGGGATGGTTCCTGGCTGTACGATCCACGGTGATTCCTCGAGCTTTCGGAACAAGGCATTGCGGTGCTGGTCCGTGATTCGGGCATAGATCGAGGTCGAGCGGATGCTCTGATGCCCCAAATGGTCCTGGACGAACTCGAGCGAAACGCCGGCATCGAGGAGATGCGTGGCGATCGAGTGACGGAGCCCGTGGCAGGTGTAGCGCGGATCGAGGCGGGCCACGTCCCGGTAGCGGACGAACAGCGCCTGGATCTGGCGCTTCTTGAGCGGGCCTTCTCTTCCCGTGAAGAGTGAGCGCACCGCCCTGGCGTCGGCCGCCAAGAACTCCCTGAGCAGCTTCGCGGTGGCGGCAAACAGCGGACGCTCGGCCCAGGCGCCGCGTTTGAGTCGCCGGATCAGGATTCGGTCGCGCTCGAGGTCAATGTCCGCCCGCTCGAGCAGCGCCACCTCGCCGACGCGAAGCCCGTAGTGGTACACGAGCGCGAAGAGCGTCCGATCCCTGAGGCTTTCGATCACCCCGAAGAATCGGCTGACTTCAGTCTGCGAGAGGTAGCGAGGAAGGCGTTGATGGGGCCCGAGGAGCTCGGGCATAGGCGGGATGGTTAGCGAAACAGCTTCGGCCTGACTGCACCCTTTAGCGAAAAGGTGCAGTCAAGCCGCTTTCGGGCCGCGGGCGCGGCTCGTTGAATTCACTCTAGCGCGAGCGAGATCTTCGGTCTAGGATCTGCCGCATGGTCGCAACTTCGAACTTTGCCCCATTTCAGCGGATTCGGTGAATCTTCCCGACCAACTGCACCCTCTCGCTAAAGGGTGCGTTCTGCTGCCAACTCAGCCATGCATCCCAGCCTGCGCATCAAGCTTTCGCTGCCGGCATTTTGGCAATTAGACGGCTGAGGCTACCCACCGCGGGTAGCCTCAGCCATGTCACGCTTGTGAGCTCCTCTATCTGCTCAGCACGAGGGTCCGTCGCAGTTCCTCATCTCCTGCCCTAAGCCGCAGGAAGTACATGCCACTCCTGAGCCGTCGGCCCTCCGCGTCCCTAAACATGATGCTCTCGGTGAATCTTCCACTCTTCGCTATCCCACTTGCGACCGTGGAGGCCTTCCGGCCCGTAACATCAAAGAGCACGAGTTCAAAGGGCTTGCCAACTGCTGACCGTGGCATGTCGTATCTCACGACACTCACGTCAGTCGTAGGATTGGGGCCCGGCCTCCCTAAGTCCAGCCGGATCGGATCCGTCTCCGAGAAGACCCGCCTCTGCGAGCTTTCCTCATCCTCACGAAGAAATCCATCACACTCTGCAGAGACGTTTCCCGAGCACAACGTGCTTCCTTCGACAACGTTGCTCGTACTCGTTCGTCCGTTATCGAGTTCGTACGTGACAACCGAAATGCTATGCGACGAACATGACTGCAGTCCGAACGTCACATACTTTCCGGTACCAGGTGCGACAGACCCACCGCTGGCGCCGTTGATCGCATTTAGACCATCGAACACCTGATATGAGGCCGGATTCGAAGTTTCGTTATCATCCCCTTTGGTAGTCCAGCAAGCAACTCCGTCCTGAGTCCCGAACCCGCAAGCAAGCACTGGCGCCCCTGGCGGCGTGTCGAATTCATACGCTCCGATATCAGCATATGCGGGACTCCCACTACCTGCATCAGCCTCCGACGTATTGTGCGGCACCAATCCGTTGGGGTCTGTAGACAACCACATTGGAGATAACCAGCCGGTCATATTCGTCTTGGCTGCATCAACAACGTTGTCCGTAGTTGACGTCACAATAAAGTTAGCTGCATTTGTATCGGCAAACGCCGGCAATGAAGAGTAAGATAGGGTATCCAAGTTGGTTGCATTTGAGTCGCGATATCCCGCAAACGTTGCATAGGGAAACGTTGGATAAATTGTTGCGAAACGCCGCGCCCAGTGACTGTTGACTCGCCCAGGCATCAGCCCCAAAAAGACATTATGGTTTGATTCGAACCCAGTGGTTCCAAACACCTGCAGCTCACAAACGTCTCCCGGCACTGCCAGAGTACTGCCATCGACCCCGTTATGCACAAATATGTTGTTAAAGACGCTCACATTCCGAGATGTGCTTTCAACAGAGATACCACTGTGATCATTCCTGAATGCGACATTGTTAAGGAACACGGTGCGACTGGTTACATTGTTATCAAAGCCGTGGTCGCCATTGCTATATGAGATATTGCGACGTACGGCTACCTTGCTTGCACCTTTGAGATCAATACCGGAGTCTTCGTTATCATAAACAACATTGTAGTCAACCGTAACATCCGTAACGTCCGTCGAGTCACCCGAGTCGCCGACTTTGATGCCTGCTCTTCCTCCCCAAGCAGACAACTGATTGTCGTTCCTATAGGCGTGATTGCGTGAGATGTCACAGTGATCACTTGTAAATAGGTAGATCCCGTAGTGGCTATTGTCGCGCGAAACATTGTTCGTAATGACACCGTTCGATGTCCACTTATAGTAAATGCCCTGCTCCCAGCATTGTGCAACAGTACAGTTCTTTACAGTGACATGCTGCATGCGTGTTCCGGAAGAGGCGCCCGTAACATCAATGCCGATCTCCGAAGCACGTAAAATTGTGAAGCCATCAATCTCGAGATAGTCCGTATTTCTGACTTCGATACCACGTTGCCGGGTATTATCGCCAATGTATGTGGCGCGTGATCCTGGATTAGCCCCACCCACATTCACGTAGACATATTGACCCGAGGCATCGTATCCCCACTGCCCCGTTGTGAGACTAGAATAGCCGGCGCCGGACACGTAGGTATATCGCACGTCGTCGACAAAGACCTGAGTCGCTGGCGGTGCCATCAAGGTAGAGCTACGCGATGCTCTATAGACAGTGCCGCTATAAACACTCCACAGGCCCGTAGATCCGAAATCATCCGCACAGTCGATGATGACCGTGCCGTTTGCTCGCAGAATTGCTCGATGCCCTGCAGAGCCATCCTTATTGTCGATATCTAGCTCATTGCTGAGTCGGTAGGTGCCAGCTGAAACAAGAATGATGACATCGTCATCCAGCCAGGCATTGACTGCACCCTGAATAGATGTGGTATCACAGCCGGATGGACATACCGTTTTCGTCGTGACGGCGTAGGATGTGCTAGCTGTGGCGGAGGTCATTAGACAAGTCAACGCTGCGGCGCCGCAGAATTGTCTGAACAGGATGCTCGAGGGGTGAGTCGATCGGATGGAGTGGGCTACGGGCAGCACGGTGAATCCCTCCTGCATAGCATGCGCAACTACCATGGTGCCGACCTTGGCTCGCGCAAGATGTGCAGGTGGAATGAGGCGAGAGAATGAGGGCGCCTAGAGCGAGGCTAGCGGAGGGGTATTAGGGAGTACCGTGCGCGCTGTCCACCCGGAACAATCCGCCAGAAGGCGAGGATTGTCAACGCTTTTTGTGTAAGATGTCGGACTCGGTGATGCGGGTAGCTCTTCCCGGAAAGGAAGGGGCACCATGCGAAGGATTCGCGAGATTCTCGACCGAGTTGCTGGCCGGCTACGAGAAGCCGAGGACCTCACCGGTCCAGACGGGCTGCTCAAGCGACTCACGGGCGCGCTGGTGGAGCGCTCGCTCGGCACCGAGCTCACCGACCGCCTGGGGTACGAACCGGGCGGGCGTGATCCCGACACCACGGGCAACGAGTCCTCGAAAACGCTGATCACCGTGCTGGGCGAGATCCCGATCGAGGTGCCACGCGATCGACAGGGCACCTTCGCGCAGCTGGTGAAGAAGTACCAGCGCCGCTTCGAGGACTTTGACCAGAAGAATCGTGTCGATGTACGCGCGCGGGATGACGGTGCGCGAGATCCAGGAGCCTCGGGCCGAACTCTCGGGCACCGAGGTCTCGCCGAGTCTGATCTCGACCGTAACGAAAGCGCTGGTGGACGAGGTGACCAAGTGGAATCCACGAGCAGCGCGTCGTGCAGAACCGCCACGTCTACCTGGCGCTCGGCATCAACGTCGAGGGCAGGAAGGAAGTGCTGGGGCTGTGGCTCGAGGCCAGCGAAGGCGCCAAGTTCTGGCTCAAGGTGGTTACCGAACTCAAGATCGCGGCCTGCAGGACATCTTTCTCTTGTTCTGCGAGGGGCTCACGGGTTTGCCGCAGGCGGTGGAAGCCGTGTTCCCGCGTGCACTCGTCCAGTCCTGCATCGTGCATCTGATCCGTAGCTCGAGCCGGTACGTGGCGTGGATCAATCGCAAGGAGCTGATCACTGATCTGAAGCGCGTCTATCGACGCCGAGACTCAGGAAGCGGCGCTCGCGACGCTGGAGCAGTTCGAACGGAAGTGGGGCGAAGCCTACTGTCCCGCGCTGGCAACAGTGGCATGGTCTCTCAGCCTTTGGGGCATAACCTATCGTAGCAGAAGAAATGAATGACTTGTACTCTCACTTCCTCTTATTATGCGAGCAACATACCATCCGACTCGGGCTCTCACTCCGCTCGCTTGCTGACCGTTCCATAGCACTCGATGCCGTCCAAGCGTCCGCCGTCCTTCCACAACTCTTGCAACCTCTCGTCCAGAAAGATCATAGATGCGCACACTTACGTCATCCGCGTGGAGCATCGTCCATTCAATAGCGACATGGTCTTCAGCTGGGTTCGGTTGGACTCCACTGAGTCGCTCAATCGCGTCAATCGTCGCAGCAACGGGCGCTGAATACACAGCTGCCAAACCGTCTCGCCACCCTACTCGATAACAATATCCATGTCCCGGATGTACATCGACATCGCGCAGCGTGTACTCTCCTCTATCACTTCGGGTTCCAGTCCCAAGTACATTCCAGGGGCCAGATTCTCCTGACGCGCGCTCAATCCAGCTGTCGGTGTAGTCATTTGGCCCAAATGCCCATTCAAGGACGATGTCGGTGTCACCAGCGATGACACGCAGCTTCTGCAGCAGCGTGGCAGTTACACCACAGCCCTTATCCTTGGCTCCAATCAGTCCGCATGCTGGCTGATCAAGAAGCGGCGAGTCGACGTTCAAGGCAACGTCTGCACTATCAATATTACAAAACATGGGATCCATATAGAGATCTGTTGTCCCCGGGGAGGCACCAAGGACTGCACCATTCGCATTCTCAAACCAATCATTACAGTGCAGCGTGGTTGCTGCCTGGGCCAGAGGGATCTGCATACCCCACCCCTCACTTCCCACTATGATGTTGTTTTCTACGACGAGGTTATTGTTGACTGATGCTAACAGATCGATTCCAGCAGTTCTGGCATTGACTAATGTGTTTCGACGAAATATGAGGTTTGCGCTATTCGAAACCAGGACGGCAATGGCCGCTTCACCACTATCAATGACAATGTTGCGCTCTGCGGTCAATACGTCTGGCTGTAGAAACCATATCCCGGTACCGCTACTACGGATGACTGTATTGTCATAGACGTTCGCCGGATTTTGGTCGCAGCGAATGCCAGAACCACAGTCTGTGAGGTAATTGTCATGTAATACAATCGCGCGACCGCTAACCAAGTTGATCCCCGTTGCACTCATGTTGGTTATGGTATTTGAGGCGATTGTAAACTCATCCAGATCATTCGCATAGATACCTGTCGCGTAACCTGTGAACAGGTTGTTTGCAATAACGCCAGCAAGCCCGTCTCCGATAACATCTAATGCTATTTCTGGACCACCTCTAAACCAGCAATGTGCGACTCTTAGTGTATCAACCACTCCCCATGAGACGCCTACATCGATCGTGTCAGACGCCATAAATACATTCGTTGCCCGTGCGTCACACTTTCCAGATAAGCGGCAGCCAGTGAAGCTTAGGGTTAAGATGTCGTGGGGGTCGGTACTCACAACGTGTTGCAGACCAGAGTCTAGGGCACACTCGGTGAAGTCCATTTGTGTTAGACGAGCGGCAAAATTGTTCGTCGCAATTTCCACACGTCCATAAAAGTCGACACGGCTCACATTCCACAACCGGGACAAGTGCCCGTTCGGGTTTGAGATGCGCAAGCCAGCAAGACGGGGTCTTACTGCGCTGATGCCGCGTAGAGTTACCCCACGATCTGCTTCCGGGGTCTCGGGGTATGTTCCTTCTCGCACGAGAACGGTGTCGGTGCCGGAAGCGATCGCGGCCTGGATGCTGCCGAAGTCATCGGGGACAATGACGGTGCTGGCGAACGAGGATCCGCAAAGAGCCGCGACGAGAAGAGCGAGCAGCGCACTTGATCGCGCAATCAATGACGACATGTTAAGCCTCGAAGTTGGTGAGCGCGGTGTCGTTAGCTCGCAGACGTCAGTTCAGTTTAATCTCTTTGCGCGCTCCGCCGCAAGGATGCTTGGGGCACTGGCGCGGCAGGTGGCACGATACGTCAACTTATGGAGCGCCGCAGGGCGTGCTGCGGAACACGCTGTGCGTCAAGGCTCTAGCACCTATGGAGCGCTATTGGATCCCACAAACTCCCTATCGTCACAATTGGGGTGTGTCTTTAGCTGCTATGGAACGACCCCCGGGAACGGACTGCGGGTTGAGAGCCCGCTCTTCGTCTGTAGTACGCTCATCGCTCTTTGGTCACAAGGAGTACCAACTGCTCCAGAATCCAAACGCACCGGGCAAGCCCGACGGCCGCCATCCCGGACACGAGGGCACAGAGATAGAGCACCAGGCGGCTTGGAGCGCCGGCTCGGTCGAAGATCAGACCAGCCAACGCCAAGGCGTCGCCGCCGCCATAACCCAGGTGGTCTGAAGGAAGATCCTCCAGAGTGTCTGATAGTGACGGCTGCCCCGTACCACGTCCACCTGTGCCATCGAGGAAAACCCGAAAACGATGGAGATGGCGGTGATCACAAAGCCCAGAAGCGCACCGAAGATCGAAGCGAGCGTGCCGTACATTGCGGGGCGATCCTCGCGCAACAAGCTGTCCAGGTGCGGGCGTCCTCCCCAATGCTCGTCCCAAAGCCACAACGCAATGGTCAGGAGCACGACTACCGCTGGCTCGAGAACCATGAAATGTCTACCCCACCAACGCCCCGGGTTCATGTAGCCGTTGCGGTGGCAGCCTCGACGCGCTGCTCACGGAGCTCGCGGTGCGCCTCATCGACCGCGGCAAAGGCGGCCTCTGGGTCGAGGGCACGCGTCCGCTCATTGAGGAGGACGATCCGCTTCGTGACGATGAACTGATCGCCCAGAATGTCGATTTCCTCGACCCGATCGAGCTGCGGATCGAACCCCTGGATTACGAATCGTGACGCTTCGCTGCGGAGAGTTGCTGACCGTGCCAAGCGAGCCACCAGTGCCCGGAATCGTCCACCGAGGCCCTCTTGTGACCGCGGCCGAGCGCGGAGGATCACCTCGACCTCGTAGTGTTCTCCTGCCAACCGGGCCGCCCGGAGCATTTCGCCGACCGATTCGTCCGCTTGCAGAGCCGTATCGAGATAGGAGGTCCGGACCTTCAAATTGAACATCCGGACGTCCGTGAGACGCTGCAGCTGCTTGAGCACGTCGAGACGGTGCAGTGGCTGAAACTGCACTTCGGGACCCACGCCTTCGGCCTTAGCCGAAAAATACTCGCCCAGACGACTCAAGCGTGGTCCGTAGAAGTTGAACTCGGATCCGACGATGTTGTAAGCATAGAAGGAGACATGGATTTGTTCGGCTAGGCCAGCCGTGCGCGGGATTGGAAGTGCACGAAGCCGCCCATGCTCGTCCAATTGCGGTAATCCAGTGCGGCGGACCGTCCCAAACCGCAATCTACTCTGTCCTGGTTCGGGCCACAGCACACTGAATTATCGTCGCCAATCGATAGGTACCGACCTTCCTGGATGAAGGGCAAGGCGGCAATGTGCCGAAGAATCGGCGTGGGGTGGAAGGGCAACGGCAGGTCAGCCGGATTCAATCCGACGTGTGCGCGGTAGAAATAGATCTTGCGTTCCGTGGAAGGGCGATTGCTTTGAGGGCGGCGCGGCATACGCTCCTTGCTTGTTCGAGGTGGCAATCTGGCAGGCTAACGCTACATGTGCCCGGTCAACAAGCTTAAAGGGGCCATCCATCCATGGAGTGGCCCCGGTGAAAGAACTACGAGAGTTGAAGCTCCCGACGAAATAGCGATGAGAGCCTGAGACTTCCCTCCATCTGGGCCCGCGGTGCCGATCCTTTTTGCACCTCCGTGAAGGCGTTGAACAGCGACCAGGCCGTGCGCGGGCGGAACTCCTCGTGCTTTGGTTCCTCCCAAGCCTCGATGATTTTCGGCAGTCGAGATGCCGGAACGACGTTCCCCTTGACCGCCTCGACCATGAGGTGGTGCGCGTGCGCCGGTGGCAATTCACGAACCTTCATCGCCGCGATCTCGCCGTTAATTCTCGACCGCATGGAGGACACCTGGGAGAGCATCCGGTAGATCAGGTCGGGGAGATCGCGGAAGATGTGGACGGTGTGTTTGCGGTGCATCGTGACCTCGCCTGAGAAAGCGAGATTGCTGCAGCAAGTCACGTTCGAGCCGAGCACGAGACCGACGGCTAGGCTGCGGTCCAAGCTGGACCTCACGCCGATTGCAAGCGCGTAGTCGGCGGCTGGTTTGCCGTTGCGGCATGTAAGCACTCCGAACACCTGGCGACCCTCCCGTGCCAGGCCGTACTCTTCCCGGACCACTTCCAGTCCGAAGCGCGGCAGATGGAGCTTGATCTCCTCGACCAACCGAGGATACGGCACGGGAACGTAGGAGTCGGTGGGATCCGGCACGGGAACGGCAGCCAGATCGGCCAGTGTGGCGGTCCAACCGCCGCCGTGGAGCATGAGCTTCGACATCGGTCTTCCTCTTCGGGAGCGGATTTGTCGTCGTGGTCAATGATCTCGACCTCTACTTCCTCCGAGCAGAGCGTCATATAGGCGGCGCCGCCCGAGATCACCACCTTGCGCTTCTCCATCAGAGCAACTGCCTGGAGCGGAGCGAGACGACGCCACGGGAGGCGACGATCACGTGATCCAGCAGGGCTATCCCGATCAACTCGCCGGCTTGGACCAGCCGCTTGGTGATGGCGACATCCTCCTCACTGGGCTCGGCGTCGCCGCTCGGGTGATTGTGCACCGCGATGATGCTCGCGGCCGAGTTGATGATAGCCGGCCGGAAGACCTCGCGCGGATGAACGATCGAGGCGTTGAGGCTACCGATCGAGACCGTCTCCTTCCCGATCACTTCGTGCCTAGCGTTCAGGAGCAGCACCAGGAAATGCTCGCGCTTTTCCTTCCGGAGCCTCGGCCCGACGAAGGCGACCACATCGTCCGGCCCACGGATCTCCTTCGGCTTCTTGCCGCGGTACTTCCTCTTCGTCAGTTCGCAGACGTACACGCGAATGACTCCATGCAGGGGCGGGAAGAAAGAAGGGCCCCAAGCGCGAACGCGTGGAGCCCCGATGGATGAAATGAACGAGAGAACAACGAGAAAGGTGCGACGAGCCGTAGACGTTTCGGCTTCACGAGCCGTCCGTGGCCCCCGATAGCACGCAACGACCCCTGATGGGCCTACGCGCCTACGGACTCGCCGACACCTCTCCCGCTACTGTTGCGAATTTGAAACAGCGATTGCGGTTCCTCCCCGCGCCATCTCTGGCAATGTGCGAGGTACTCACAGTCAGAGCACCGCCAGGAGGGATTGGGAAAGAAGTGCTGCGTCTCGATGGCGTCGGCGACTTCCCGAATGAGCTGCGCCGTCCATGAGAGTTCCGGCAAGCTTCGCTTTGCCGGTAGCCGGTCGAGCCGTGGCTGCTTCGTTTTGAGGAGCATGTCCAGCCTGAGGGGCGGGATCTCGCCGTAAAGGAGCAGATACGCTAGGGCGTAGGTGGAGAGCTGCAGATGACGCTCCAACCCGTCTGCGTCCATCGTGCGACCGGCGGTCTTCAAGTCCACCAGCGTGCCGTCGTCCTCGATCAGGTCGACGATCCCTCGTAGACTAACCTCGAGGTCCTGTCCCGTCTCCGGATCCGACAGCGCAACTTGGAAGGGTTCTTCCACGGCTGCAGGTGCAGGAGTGGTCGATGCGTCACTGAAGTAGAGGCGAAGCATCTCCCGGCCCTTATGCATCAGCGCCTGAAAATCCTCCCGGTCACCGAACGACAAGGGTTCCGCGGTCTGAGCGAACCAATCAGCCTCGAAGATCTGAAGCATTTCCGTAAGATCGGGCTTTCGTCCGGCAACTCGTTCCCGGTGGAACCATTCCACAGCGACGTGGACGGAGGAGCCAAAGGCGAGCGCAGCCGGCCGGAAACTCTTGGGGATCTTCTCGACGTACTGGAAGCGGTATTTCAGAGGGCAGGCGAGGTAGGTCTGAACCTGGCTAATGCTGATGGGCCGAGTGGGCTCCATTGCCAGCTCCGCGCTCGGGGGCGGAGTGCACCAACTCATCGATCAGGGCGGACGCTTCGGCGCGCGTGGCTTCAGTGAAACGCGCGACGCCGAGCCGATCCTTCAAAAACTCCTCACCGCGCGGGCCTGCGTATCCACGGCCGGCGGCAAGACGGAACAAGTATCGGCGCTGCGCCTCACTCATCGGGCCGACATCAGTGCCGTTCGAGCGCTGAGCAGCCCGTGGCGGGGTGCCACGATCTCCTGAACCGTTCGAGTACCTCGGGCGGGACGGCGGAGAGGAATCTGCTGCACCCGATCCAGGGTCCGAAGATCCCGGCGTCGGCCTTGTGCCGTCCAACTCCTCGAAGGAGACGACACCGCAATTTACGGCGTCACGGAGGGCACGTGCCTTGGCTCGGTCTTCGGCCACGCGGATCAGGTGCGGAGCGAGGAAGGATTCGACGTTGCCGGGATCGGCATCGCCGATCCCTTCGAAGCGGCCTTTCTCGAGTTCGACCACCGCTTTGACGATGCAGCGGTGGCCGTTTTCTTCGCTCGGCTGAGCGAGGATCTCGGTCTGGATCGACTTCAATCCCTCGTCGTGGGCGATGGCGAGAAGCTCGGGGTAGGCGACGGCTTCACCGTCGACGGAATCCTGGCGGCGCGGGGCATTGCTTTGGGCCTTCATGAGAAGGCTCCTTGTCAGGGGGCGGGTGAGCGAGGTACACGAGACTCTTGCAACAATCGAATCGTAGCGGACGTGAGCAGGTGACGGCAGAGAGGCGGAAGCGTTGTATCCTGCGCATCCTGTGGAAGATTGATCATCGGATAACGTGGAGTTGAGCCCTAATGACGGCTGCCGTACGTCAGGCTGACCAGATCGATGCCTTTCTTGCTGCCCTCCACACGGACAACTATGTCGGGGCATCATTCGCTTTCGCTGCCTGGCGCCGGGACGACGTGCTTCGAAACCTAGCTTGCCGCATCGTGTTTCGAACGCGCCCACCCGCTCCTGATTGGCAGTTCAGCGACGATGTCCAGGAGTTGGCCATCCGCCGAGGATGGATTCCGGCTGAGCGAATACGAGAGGCGCTCATCTCCGTGCGCGAGAACCGGATCGTTCTGGTTGGCGATACCCTCACGCTCAAGTCCGACAGGGGCGACGGCTACTTGTGGACGCACCTGCTTCCAGGCCCCAAAGGACGGCGGATAACGGGCTGGCGAGCGCATGCTCTACACGGGCTCGGTGAGAGCCAGTACAGCCTCCTCACATCCGACGGAGTCATGCGAATCGACGCCCAACTCCGACTTGCTCGAAGACGACCGTTCAATGGTTGGGGCAACCTGGCCGCGTTCCTCGGTGAAGGAGAAGAGCCGTTCGAGCTGATCGATCGCTCCAACACCTATCTGGAATGTTTTGCACCGATCTACGCGCGAATCGAACCTGAGTCCTCGCTGAGTTCGGCGGGCGTTCTCTCTGTGACCGTCCGCTCCCTCAGCACGTCAAAGGCCGGACCGATGCGACTCTTGCTGGGATCTGCGGGAGCAGCGCCTCCTCGAACACTTCAAGTTCGTCGTCGCCGAAAGAGTGACGTGTGGCAGTCCCTGGTGAGACTCACTCCGCCCCTAGCAGGCGCCAGACTGACGCTCATGCTCGGCGCCAATGTCGCTGATGAGGCCATCCTTCGTGTCAATCCCCAGAGTGTCAGTGAAAGGAAATCTATGGTCGCGCGCCCGAAGTATTCGAAGGTGCCCGCCGAAACGGCCGCCCCACTCGGGTTGCTCGTAGAAGCCGCGGCGGCTCCCGAGCTCTTCAAGGCCCGACATGTTGTCGGAACGAGGATCGAACGGGCCGAGACACTGGATGCATTGAGCCATGGGGCTGTCACCCTCCCCCATCTCATGACGGAATGGGCAATGTACAGCGGTCGCATGTCGGTGAGGACAGGTCTGTCGGGAAGCGATGAGATAAGTATCGAGAACAGCGAGTTTCACGAAGCCCTGGAGGCAATCTCTCGTCACTTCCCGTTGCAATTCAGCATGCCGCTGCCACCCCGGGGAAAGGGGCGGGCACTGGCGCCAGACGACTGGCCAGGGTGGACATATCGACGTATGCGCACCAGCGGCAAGAACAAGCTGCACATGGTTGAGCGGACAGTGTTTGAAGACATCTCGTACGGTGTCCCGGAGGATGTCGGAGACGCCGAAGTCGAAGCAGCTGCGGAGCACGCGGAGAAGAGCGGAAATATTCCTCACTTTGACGAACCGGCAATTCTACTTGAGTCCGGCACGCCTGTCGGTCTCGTCTGGGTGCGCATCGTGCCGGAGATCATTCGGGCTTATCGCGACGATCCCGCGATCCTTTATTCGCTGATCGCCGAGACACACCGGACACGCCTGGCACAGCTTCGACAGCAGATCGCTGCTACCGACCCGCCATTCAAGGCCAAAGAGGCGGAGCAGCTGAACGCATTTCTCGGTTCGGAGACACAGATCTTGGATGCCTTTGACGGAACAGTCATCCGCCTCAAGAAGGCCTCGAGATCCTCTAGCCGAGAGCTGAGAAGGCGTCTGGCAGATGTCGCTGATCCAAAACAGCCTGCTCGGAAGAGGCGGCAAACACCGACAGTGTTTATCAGCTACTCCCACGCGGATGCGAAACACGTGAAAGCGCTCCGTCAGCACCTCGCGCTTCCCGAGCGCGAGGGCAAGGTGGTGATTTGGTGGGATGGACGCGTTGAGGGAGGCGGACAGTGGGAGAAGGAAATAGCTTCCGCGTTGAACCGCGCGTCAGTCGTGGTGCTTCTGGTCAGCCGCCATTTCTTGAGTTCGACCTATTGCTACCAGAAGGAACTGGAGGCCGCGTTATTGAGGGCCGCGCGAGGAAAAACGCGTGTAATTCCCGCCATCGTTGGGACGTGTGACTGGAAGAGCACGTCGTTGAAGGCGCTCTTGGCCGTGCCCAAAGACGGTAAGCCGGTTACCACCTTCCGCGATCGCGATGAAGCCTATGTGCAGATTGCGGACAGCGTCTTGCAAGCCGTGGCCAGGCGAAGGATGGGGTCCGGGTTGCGGCGAACCCGGATCCAGCGACGTGGCTCCCGCGTAAGGTCTTCTACCACAGTCGGCACTCGCGACTAGACTAGATCCGGGGGAAATGCCGTGCACGAAACGCCGGTAACGCTGACAGTGAGCGCTGAGTCCAGACCCTTGCGAGTAGCCTACTTGGTCGACCCGGACCACGATGATCCCGGCGTTCTGGACGCGATCCTCTACTCCCTCATGGACAGGTGGGGAGGGCGTCGTCGCGGCATCTTCCCGCTCGTTGCAGGAGACGTTCCGGAGCCGTGGTGGGTGGTCATCGAGGCTTTGGACCCAGATTTGGTCCTGTCCACGAGAAAGCTGTCGGCCCAACTTGTCGACAAGATCACCCGCCGGATTCTCCCGTATGAGATTCGGGAGATCGAAGTTGACAAGCCTCGCGACGAAGGCGATCTCTGGCGAATCAGCACGACAGACCGGGGGGTCGACATTCTTGGCGTTCCGCCAGCGGTAGCAAAGCAAAAAGGGACGGGGGCTAATCCCGGCCTTGTCTACATGTATGAGGGTGACAAGACATCACCCGATCGACGTTTCATCCTTCGCAATTTTGGGTTGCTGCCGGCCACGGTCGGCGTTCAAGCCTCGTTTGAACATCTCCCACATCTGGCGATGGATTGCGGAGAGATGACTGCAGTCGACGTTCTCAAGGAACTGACGTCAGTTCGGTACGACATAGTCACGCCAATCCAGCTTTCGGCCTTGGAAGCACCGGGGCCGTGGATACCCTTTACAGATCGGCACGCGCATGCTGGATTCTATCTCGTTGTTGGAGCGACCATGCGAGATGCGATTCTCGCGTGGAACAGAGCATTGTGCGTAGACCCAACGCAAAACGATCGGACCCTCTGGGCGCCCCTTTCGTTGTTCTCTGACTCCAACTATTTTGACGCGATCGTCCAGTGGTTACATCGGACGAACCGGAGCCGTAACGAGCACGACGTCGTGGTGTCCTATGAGCATTCCATAGGCGAGCTAGAGATCTTGGCTGGTCGATTACGAACGGCGCTGGGTCGTCATTTCAGCACAAGAGTGCTCGCAGAGAACGAATATCTCTTTCCGACCATTGTCCATCAGCCTTGGCGCGCGAGCGGCATGAGAGGCGCGGGGGCACGCACCACACTCGAGCACGTGCCCTTTGCCAAAGGACGGGGCACTATTGCCGTGGCTCCACCTCCGTCCAGCGGGAGTCCGTTCCCCCAAGGCGAGTGGATGGTTGATGTCCTGATTCCCCATCGCCCAGAGCTTCACCTGCACCAGACAAACTCTGAGCCGCCGTGGACGTTGCCAAAGCGGCTAGGCATTGGCCCCGGCTTCTTCGAGATTCACGAGGCGCGCGTAACGGCAGTCGGACTTCCCTCGGCCAAAGTGGATGCGGGCTGCAGGCGTTTGGAACTGCGAATACCCTCAGATCATCGGCTGTTCTGGGAATGCCTTGCACCGGGCCAGTCCGTGTACGGCCCGGCTGATCCATTCCGGGAGCGTCTTCTAACCGACTTCGCGCCGTCAACGGCGGGACGAGCGGTCCGGGGGATCATCGATGTCTTTGGCAGCCTCTGGGCATGTGGTCGCACACTCTCAGATCCATTCTGGAGGGCGACGTTCGCGCTCTTGTCCGGACAACGGACAGTCGTGCATTCCGATCGCCGTGCTCTGTTGCTGGAAGCCTTGCAGGATTACCTCCAACACTCCGGAATTGCGCTCACCAGTGTCAGCCCAGAGCTTTCTGAGGTAGCGGAGATGTTGGCCAAAACGCTTCTCGAGACAGAGCCACGGCGTCCGTGGATCACAATTCAAGAGCTGACACAGAATTTCTCAAGGCTTCGGAGCGAGCGGCTCGTCGCTCCATCAGCAACGGACGACGGCAACTTTTGGGAGGTGAGAACATCATTTGATGACGACCAGAAGCGCAAGCTCGAGGAACTCGTAGACGTCGGGGTTTTCGCCATCGGATGCACTCTCACATGTTCGAGGTGCGGCTCAACAAATTGGTTTGCGATCGAACTGTTGCGAACAACCATGGTGTGCCCGGGCTGCGCAAATGAATTTGGCGTTCCTCTTGAGCCGAGATGGTCCTACCGACTCAACAGTCTGGTAGAGAATGCCTTTAGGACATCCGGCGGCTTAGCAAGCCTTCAAGTCTTGTACAACGCGGAGAGTTTGTGCCCGTACGAGCCATTTGTCTTTCTTCCACCACAGGACTTTGCGTTGAGCGGTGGCGGTACCCGCGAAGCAGACATCCTGTGCTTCTGGAATGGCTACTTCGTGATCGGAGAGGTCAAGAGCCAATCCCGCGCGTTTCGTGATGACGATTTCGAGAGAATGCGCCTGCTTGCTCGGGAGCTAAAGCCAGACAAGATTTGGTTCGCTGCGCCACAACGGGACTGGCCTTCCGAGACAATCAGCGCGATAAGAGCGTTCGCTGCTGAGCTGGAGCCTCTGGGCGTCGCCGTGGAAGTGTTCCATCTCGGATGGTGGCATATGAGCCCACCAACCCGTCTCTAGTTCATTATGACGGATCGACATCGCTTTCTAGACTTCAATTGCAAGCGCTTGAGCCAACCCGCGAGCATGTCCTCGAACGGTAGAACTCCTTGCATGCGTAACTTGAGCTTACTCACTTTCGTCACGCACGCCGGGGGGAACGACTGGCGCCCTTGCCCTGGATGGCCGCGCGGTGATGGGAGCGGCGAACCAACCATGAGGCGACGAATGAAGCCGAAGGCGGCAAAGCCCTCACAGTCAGCCTTGAAGGCTACTGCACGCTTAGGATGCGGGCGTTGCGTATCTCCAGGCCGTCGTTCGTGTTGGTTCGAATGAACCGGAGGTTCGGGAGATTCTGCACCTGCTGAGCCGTGACGCTGAACGGTGCGCTCCAGAAGGTCTTCCAGTCGCTGGTCGACATCGGCAGAGTTGACTGACTGACCACTAGGCCGAGGCTCGAAGATTCCGCACTGAGCGTACTAAGACCAATCTCCACGCCCGTCGTCGTACTCGCGCGATACTCGAAGCCGAAGCTGTACCCCTCGCCCGGGTTAAGCATGCCTCGCACCGACTGACCGACGGACTGCCATAGGTCAGACGTTGCATCCGGTAGGGTCTTAAGATTAGCGACAGCCGCCGGATAGCACTGCGACGAAGGTACGCACGTGTTGGGAATAATTCGGTTTGTGGAGCATGAACCTGTCGATGGTTGATAGCAGAATCCAATCGAGGCTTTTGCGCTCTCGTTACTGGCGTTGTCGTACGCCCATACAGTGAATGTATGACTTCCCACGTTCGGCGCCGTCGTCGTTACCGACGTGGCGGTCGTGTTCGTAATGGTTCCGGTGTTGTTGATCTGCCACTTGTACCCAGCCACTCCGCTCCCACCAGCGTCGGTGGAAGCAGTCCAGCTGAACGTGAAGCTGTTCGACTGGCTGCAGCCCGAGGGGCTGACCGTCAGGTTTGTGGGAGTCGTTGGATCAGTGTTGTCGGCAGGCGCTGCGGAGAGAACGCCGATAAATTGAGGGAGTGTCCTTCCGTCACCAGGAATCAATGTTGAGCCAGACACTCTCAGTTGAGTCGATCCGCTCCCGTCAAGCATCATCACAGCGTCCGCGCCGAATGCATTCAGCACGTCGATGGCATGCTGCTGTGTCGATGAGGACGAGGTGAAGATCAGAGCAGTTCTGGATCGTCCGTTTGGACCGGGATTGTCAACTCCAACAAATGTTCGGCCCATCGGGGTGTTCGGGCTTTTGTTCGCAAGTCCTTCCAATCCGATCATCGCGTCAGGCGCAGACGAGTTAAGTAGCTGAAGCGGATCGTCGGTGCCTTCCTGCAAGGAGCATTCGTTGCCCCAGATTCTCCACGCCATCTTCTGCCCGGGATATGAGCCCATATCGAACCCGCCGGTCAGGAACTCGTCGTTCGCACGAAGACTGAAGGAGAGTCTCGTTGTCGGCGATTCCCCAGTACTGAAGAACTGACCGTTGCAGAAAGAGAACTCACGCGTCTGTTGCTGGACAAAAGTCGTCCACGCCGACAGCAGGGTAAAACGCTGAAAGTAGTCAGAGTTGAATTGGTCCTGGACCTGGTATAGAACAATCCTAGCCCCTTGGTCGAGGCCAACTACCTGTACGATATCCGCTCCGTTCTGATACATCGCAACACCAGCGGCCGAACGGATGGGGTTTGGATTCCATCCAACTGGCGGTACCGCAGCCGTGCCCACTACCGGAACGAGCAGGATCCCCGCCACGAGGTACTGAAAGAATCGCTTCATCGTCCCCCTCTACTGGCCGCAGTGTGGACGGGCTGGTTGAGATAGAGATCCTCGTAGCCTCTCTGCCGAGCTTCGACCTTCCAATCAAACTGGGCATTCGAACCCGAAGGGCCAATGACGTCGAAACCATCGGCGCGTTTCCTGACGTGGTGCGCGCCGCCGGGATCGTTGGTAAAGGTGATCCATACCCGTAACGGGTGGGTATCATCGACGGTCACGCCAGCCAACCAGCGCTGGTCCAAATCGATCGAGCACATACCGTCTATGAGATGGCCGTCGCCATCGTCGGTGAAGAGGGCGTGCCCTGACTCGACGGCATTAAAGTACAGTTTGCCGTGAACGGGGTCGCTGACTTCGCGACACTTGGTGCCGGTGACCGTGAGAGCTCCACCGACCGCGACGTTGCCCTTCACGATTAGATCGTTCGGACCGGGATTGGCGTAAGCGTACGTATCAGCAACCAAAATGCCACCGGCCTTCAGTCCCGATGCGTTCTCCGACAACTTGGAGTTCAGGAGTTGGAGATATCGGTCCTGATCGCCAGCGCCCCACCCCGTGTAGATCTTGGCGTCGCCGCCGCTGTTGAGGACAAAGTCCCCTTCCATGGTGGCAACCCGATGGCCGAGGGTGAACTGATTCGAGATGCCATCGGCACCCAGCACAAGGCTCCATCCCGGCGCGGCGTCGATGTAAAAGTCCTCGTTCGCACCGTAAATGTTCGAGACTCCGGACCCGCTGAACCGAATTTCATGACCCGAGTCGGTATTGATGTCGAGGCGAGCCTGGGGATTGCTATTCCCAAAACCGACACGTCCGCTCTCGTCGATGACAAAAGGAACAGTTCCCGATGCCAGGTTCTTGAACCCGATGTTCTGAGAATCATTGCCGAGCACGTCGTTCAGCAGACTCCACTTTGACGCGCCGTTCTTGAGGAACTGCACTGCGCTCTGTTGATTGCCGCCGGCCAGCGCATCGAGCTTGAGCGTCGGGTTTGTGGCAGAGTAATGGATCGAGTTGACGTTGTGGTCGCCCGTGGTGCTCGAGATGTCCAGCACGCTGGCCGGCGACGAAACGCCAATGCCGACACGCCCGGTGCTTCGCCAGACGTTCGTGTTGTCCGTCTCCCAGAGATTGTCACCTGCAGATGCAGCATTGAGAGCGAAGTTGGCGGTGTCCGCGCGCTGAGAGGAGAATGCGTAGGCGCTCGTTGCTAGCTGGAGGCGCGGCGCGAGCGTGCTGCCGTCGACCGTCACTTGGAGCCAGCGTGACTGGTTGTCGAAGACGATCGTTGGAATGGGCGCGGCCTGACCGAGGATAGCACTGAAGATGCCTCCCTGCACTGTCAGGGAACTGTTCTCGGTCCAGAGGGCCGCCCCCCCGGTCGCGGCGGCATAGATAGCGAACACCGCCGGATGCGAACCGGTCATCGGGCTGCCAGCGTTAAGCAAGCGCCCCTGGACGTTCATCTGGTTGGGAACCACCGCCATGGCCGCCGGAGCAATCACAAGGCCGAGCAGAGCAAACACCATTAGCTTCTTCATAGCGGGCTCCTTACTTGGCCGCGGTCGGTTCAGGCCGGTCGAGGTAGCGATCTTCGTAGCCCTTCTGGTGGGCTTCGACCCTCCAGCCGAACATGGCATTCGAGCCGCTCGGATCGATCAGCGTGAAGCCGGTCTTGGCCCGCTGGACGTGCTCCTGCCCACCGTGCGGGCCGTAGTAGGCCGTAATCGTGACTTGCATCGGATGTGTGTCGTCGATCGTCACGCCGGCCAGCCACTTCGGATTGAGTTCGACGTGGCAGGTGCCGTTGACGAGAAGTCCTTCCCCACGGTCAGTGAAGTCCGCCGTTCCGGATTCGACGGCGTTGAAGTACAGGGTTCCGTACTTCGTGCCTTCCACTGCACGGCACTTCATGCCTGACGCGGTGAAACTGCCATTGACGTAGAGCGTGCTTGTCGGGTTGTTGGTGTTGAT
>JGI10216J12902_101009593_pt1 | contig 30422 bp, 30 predicted proteins | sample KanNatreferecore_FD_12902 | JGI IMG/M metagenome (IMG submission 12902)
AGTCGTTCGAGTGCCGAACAGTTGGCGGCGTTTCCTTTTTTGAAGCATCTCGGCATTTATGGATACCGGCGCGAAACGTTGTTGCGGCTGGTGAAGTTCCCGGTCTCGCCGCTGGAGAGCGCGGAGAAGCTGGAGCAGTTGCGCGCGCTGGAGAATGGAATTCAGATCGCGGTCGTGAAAGTGGATTACGACAGCGTGGGGGTGGATGTGCCGGAGGATGTGGCGCGGGTGGAGCAGCTACTAAGAAATTTGAAGGGTTAAAGAGTGGAAGCGTTGAAAAGGCCAGGTCCCAACGCCTCTTCAACTCTTTAACTTTTTAACCATTTAAACGTTTCCACGATGAAATACATCTTCGTGACAGGCGGCGTGGTGAGTTCCCTGGGCAAGGGACTCACGGCAGCGTCACTCGGCACGCTGCTCGAGAACCGCGGGCTGAAGGTCACGCTTCAGAAATTCGACCCCTACCTCAACGTTGATCCTGGCACGATGTCGCCTTATCAGCATGGCGAGGTTTACGTTCTCGACGACGGCGCGGAGACGGACCTCGACCTCGGCCATTACGAGCGGTTCACGAACGTTCACCTTACGCGGTTGAACAACCTCACGAGTGGCCAGGTTTACCAAACGGTGCTCAACAACGAGCGCGAAGGAAAGTATCTCGGCAAGACCGTGCAGGTGATTCCCCACGTGACAGATGAAATTCAGGCACGCATTTACAATCTCGCCGAGCAATCGAAAGTGGACGTGATCATTACCGAAATCGGCGGCACCACTGGTGACATCGAGGGTCTGCCGTTCCTCGAAGCCATTCGTGAGTTCGCGCTCGATGTCGGCCCCAGCAACGCGCTGTTCATGCACGTGACCTACGTGCCGTTCATCAAGGCGGCGGGCGAATTGAAGACCAAACCGACGCAGCAATCCGTCGCCAAGCTGCGTGAAATCGGCATCGCGCCGCAAATCCTGATTTGCCGCTGCGAGAAGCCGCTCGACAAGGAACTGCGCCAGAAAATGTCGATGTTCTGCAACGTCCCTTACGAAGCGGTCATCGAAGAAAAAGACGTCGATCATTCCATCTACGAAGTTCCGTTGATGCTCCAGCGCGAGCGGCTCGACGATCTCGTCTGCCGCGTGCTCAAGCTCGATACACCGCACGCGAACATGGCGCACTGGCAGGAAATCATCCGCAAGCTCATCGCGCCGGCGCATCGCGTGCGCATTGGTGTCGTCGGCAAATACATCGAGTTGCAGGACGCTTACAAATCGGTTTACGAGGCCATCATCCACGGCGGCATCGCCAACGACTGTGGAGTAGAAATCGTTAAGCTGGATGCTGAGGACATCGAGCGCCAGGGACCAAACGCAGTGTTGAAGGGACTCGGTGGTATTCTCGTTCCCGGTGGATTCGGCGAACGCGGCATCGAAGGAAAAATTCTCGCGGCGAAGTACGCGCGCGAAAACAAAGTGCCGTATCTCGGCCTCTGCCTCGGCATGCAGATCGCGACGATCGAATTTGCGCGCAATGTGCTCGGCCTGGATAAGGCGCACTCGACGGAGTTTGATCCCAAGTCACCGCACCCGGTAATCGCGCTGCAAGAGGAACAGAAACTCGTGACCAAGAAAGGCGGCACAATGCGTCTCGGCTTGCAACCCGCCCAACTCAAACCGGATTCCAAAGCCGCAAAACTCTACGGTGCGTTCGTCATTCACGAACGCCATCGCCATCGCTACGAGTTCAACAACAAATATCGCGAGCAGTTCGAGAAAGCAGGCTTTGTCCTGAGTGGCACGACACCTGACGGGAAACTTGTCGAGGTGATTGAAATTCCCGCGCATCCATTCTTCGTTGCGTCGCAATTCCATCCCGAGTTCCAGAGCAAGCCGCATCAGCCTCACCCGCTCTTCAAAGGCTTCATTGCCGCCGCGCACTCTTTCATTCATCATCGCCCTTTGTAGGGCGACGGCTGGCGCCATGACGTACGCCGAAGCCATCCAGTTCCTCAACGGCTTGCAACTATTCGGCACGAGCTTTGGGCTGGCGACCACGGTCCGCCTCGCGGAACTCGCGGGCAATCCGCAGAACAAATTGCGTTTCATTCACGTCGCGGGCACGAATGGCAAAGGCTCCACGTGCGCGATGCTCGAATCGATTTATCGCGCGGCCGGATTGCGCGTCGGACTCTACACGTCGCCGCATCTAGTCAGTTTTCGGGAACGCATTCAGATCGATCGCAAATTGATTTCCGAGGACGACGTAGGGCGGCTGGTGTCGGAGGCAAAAGAATCGCTGGAGGAATTTCCCGCTGACGCGCACGCCACGCTCTTCGAAGTCGTCACCGTGATTGCGCTGCGTTACTTCGCCGAGGAAAAGTGCGACCTCGTCATTTGGGAAACGGGACTCGGCGGAAGGCTTGATGCGACCAACATCGTCACACCACTGGCCAGCGTAATTACCAATGTGCAGTTCGATCATGAAAAATGGCTCGGTAACACTCTGGAGGAAATCGCCTGTGAAAAGGCCGGCATCATCAAGCCGCGCGTGCCAGTGATTACCGCTGCCGAAGGCTCAGCGCTGGACGTGATTCGCGAAACAGCCGAGCGTCTGCTCGCGCCTCTGCACGTGGTGCGCGATGGCCGCGAGCAATCCACGCTCAGTCTGCGCGGCAAGCATCAACGAATCAATGCCGCAGTCGCAATTGGGACCGTCGAAGCTCTCGCGAGCGCCCTCCCAGTGACGACTGCGGCCATCGACCGCGGTCTCGCTGGCGTGGACTGGCCAGCGAGATTCCAAGTCATCCGGCGCGACGCGCAAACGATTGTATTGGATGGCGCGCACAATCCGGCGGGAATCGATGCGCTGGCGACGACACTGCGCGCCGAAACTCACAACAAGCCCCTCACCTTCATTCTCGGAATGCTGGAAGATAAGAACTGGAAACGCGTCTGCGAAACGCTGGCACCTCTCGCATCGAAATTCTTTCTTGTGCCCGTCGCCAGCCAGCGAACTGCGTTGCCGGAAAAGCTGGCGCCGGTTTGCCGGGTGGCAAATCCATCGACACAGATTCTTGTACTGAGTTCGCTTGCCGAAGCGTTTGTCGCTGCGAAGGACGACACGACTGTCGTCGTAACCGGCTCGCTCTACCTTGTAGGCGAAGCGATGGAATTGCTCGGCCTGAGTACGGTCCGCGGCGAACGCCAGTTGAACGAGTGGTCGGCTGCGCGCCGTTGAGCGCGCAGCCGAACTTTGTGTTACTTCAATTCACGCTCCAAATCGCGGAGCCGCTTCTCCTGCAGCCGCATCTCATCGCGCAGGCGGTCGATCTGACGCTGAATCATCTCACGTTTCGTCTCATCGACTTCCCTCGCCAGCGCCCGCTCACCGGCTTCCTGCTTGAGACGCAACTCTTCGCTCCTGCGCTGTTCTGCGCGCAACGCCTCGTGAGTCGGCGCGGCTTCCGGAACAATGATGGTCTCGCGCTTCTCAGGTATCACGATGGTTTCACGTCTTTCCGGCACCAGGATGGTGTCACGTTTCTCAGGCACGACGATGACGGACGATCCGCTCCCACGCTCGATGATCACTTCACGCGGCGCGGCCCCGATGGCCGGAACTTCGCGCGTCAGGTTCGCCGCAATGGAGCGTTGAAGTTCATTCTCCCAATTCTTCAGCCACAACGCGGGCGGCCCAGCCTGGCGGCTGACCACTTCCACTTCGGTTGAGGTCGGACCAAACTGGCGAACCCAAATGCCGACGTTCTCGCCAAACGTGTGCGGCTGGACGCTGCGGCGTGCCCCGATGTAGCCGCGATTGCGATCCGCGGTCATGACTTCAAGGCCGTCCCTTTGCGCGGCATCGACGGCAGCGCGCCAGGCTTGGTCGAATGTGGCGGTGTAAACTCGCTTCGTGCCCTGGCCCTGAAGTGTGGCCACGCGTTCCTGCGTCGCGCAGCCGGCCAGCAGGCCCAGCAACACGGCCAATGAGAGGACGGAAAGTTTCTTCATAATGTTCTCCTTTCGGTTCAGTCCCTCCCACTGCGGAATGTGCTCCCGCGAACGGGCCGTGGCAAACGACAATTCGCTACGCTGGCCTTTCGCGCGTCACTTCCTCCGAGCGCTTGTCCTCGCGCAAACCGAGAAACACTGGATGCCGCAGCCCGCCATCACTCGTCCACTCGGTGAAACGCACCTGGGCGACGAGCTTTGGTTCGAGCCACGTGCATAATTTCATCTCAGAAGCAGTGACGCCCTGGCCGAATTTGCCGCTGCGTTTGGTCGGCAGGTTCACGAACGGACAAGTCGCGCTCCGGAGCGGTTTGAATTCGTTGAACAATTCGCGCAAGGTCGCCTGCGTGTAACCGCTGCCCACTTTGCTTGCGAACATCAGTTGGCCCTTTTCGTAATAGCCCACGAGCAGCGCGCCAAAAAAATCACGCGAACCTTTTGGCTCCGTGTAACCGCCGATCACAAACTCCTGTTCGTTGATGCACTTGAGCTTGAGCCACGCACCGGTGCACTGACCCGATTCATATCTCGACTCCGGCTTCTTCGCGATCACGCCTTCCAGTCCCAGCCACTTCACTTCCGCGAGCACGACACCGACGAGGCCATCCAGCGTAACAGAAAAACGCAGCGGGTCTTTGGCGCGGGCCATGAGCGGTTGCAACAACTCCCGGCGTGTCGTGAGTGGAAGGTTGCGCACGTTGCGGCCGTCCAGATTCAACAGATCAAACACATAGAAGATAATCGTGCCTTCATCCGGAATGGTTCCACGATTCTGCAGCAACTGAAACGAACTGTGTCCGTGCTCATTCAGTGCCACCACTTCCCCATCAATGACGAATTTGTCGCCCGGTAAACGGCGGACGGCTTCCACAATTGAAGGGAACTTCGCGTTCATTTTCCTGTGACTGCGTGAAAACAATTCCACGGCATCACCATTCTTCATCGCCACCGCCCGATAACCGTCGTGCTTGAGTTCGAGCAGCCAGTTTTCTGCGGCGGGCAGTGCCTCGACGAGGCGCGCCTTCATCGGCTCGACGAATCGTGGGATCTCCGCCGGGCAACTCTTCAGGATGGCGGCCGTGTCGCTGGGAATGGGCGCTGTTTGCTGCTGCGCCTTGGCCCGCGATTTACGAACGGAAGCGCGAGAGACGCGCACGCGATCCCGCCCACTGACATTCGCCGCCAGTTTTTTTGCCGCAGCGGCGACGCGCGCTTTGAAATCGTTTTTGTCTGCGGTCGGTCGATTGGATTGCCACGAGCGCGTTCTCTGTCCAGCGATCTGTGCCATCGTCCGTTTCGTCAGCACCGACTGATCATCTTGCTTGGCGGGAATCGGCTTCGTGTCCTCGCCGGTCTTGATGATCAGCCACTCGTCCTTGCCTTGCTGGCGGGCGCGCATTCGCACCAGCGTCCACTCGCCTTTCAGCTTCTTCCCGCGCAACACGAACTTCAGTTTTCCATCACGCAACGCTTTCCACGGCTCGGTATCCACTGGCTCCCACGTCCCCGTGTCCCAAACCATCACGCTGCCAGCGCCGTAATTGCCTTCAGGAATGACACCTTCGAAATCGCCGTAGTCCTTCGGATGATCCTCGACGTGCATGGCGAGCCGCCGATCTCCCTTCGTCGTCGGAATCCCTTTCGGCACGGCCCACGACTTCAGCACGCCCTCAAGTTCGAGGCGGAAATCGTAGTGCAGCCGCGTGGCGTCGTGCTTTTGGACCACGAACATCAACTCGCCCCGTTTGCGCGGCTTGACCTTTCCGGCCGGCTCCGGCGTGGCGCGGAAGTTCCGTTTCTCTTTGTAGCGTTGCAGACCCATGTTGCCTCCTTGTTCGTGCGGATGAAAATCCCACGGAAATAGTAGCGCAGCAGAGCCAATTGGCGAATCATTGCAGGGTGCGGCCCTCGATTCGCCGGCTCGCATAGCCGTCATCCGCGCGCTCCGGGCAAGCGCGCAGCAAAACTTCTCCGCAACCATTTCCACGCCATTCCCCTGTAGCGGATGAATGAAACGGCCGCGTCCCGCGTGGGTCGCAGGGCCAAAAGAAATCACAACTCCGTCATCCGTAAACAAAATGAAAACCAAGTTCCTCAAACGAAGCGCCTCCTGCGCGCTGCTCGGCGGCGCGTTTCTGGCGCAATTCTTCGCAGCCACGGCCAACGCGGCGACGTTCGACGTGGATCTGCAATCGGCGCAGTTCACGCTCTACACCGACCCGTACAACCGCAATCAGATCAAGATGGGCGGATTTTCCGGCCTCTATCCGGTGCCGGGAAACCCCAACTCCTTCTATGTGATCACAGATCGAGGTCCGGCGCCGGACTTCGTGGATGCGGGAAGTAGTGCCTTCAAAACGTGGGCCATCCCGGGTTTCGGTCCACACCTTCTCACCGTCCGCTTGATGCCCAACGGCACGGCGAAGATTGATGAGGTCAAGCCACTCAAACGGCCCAATGGCGGTCACATTTCCGGGCTGCCGACCAGCAAGCCTGCCACGGATGTTCCGTTCGACTTCGATCTCAATCAACTTCCTTACGACGAAGATTCGCTCGATGCGGAGGGAATCACCATCGATCCGTGGGGCAACTTCTGGGTCTGCGAAGAATACAAGCCGAGCGTCGCGATGATCGCGCCAAATGGGAAGGTCCAGTTGCGGCTGGTTCCGGCGGGCACGTTGACGGGACTTGAACAGGTGCCCACGTATGATCTCCTGCCCGGCGTGCTCGCCAAGCGGCGCAGCAATCGCGGACTGGAAGGGATCGCGGCTGCGGCTGACGGCATCCTCTACGCGATGATGCAGCGGCCACTGAACAATCCCAACCGCGCTGCGGCGGATGCTAATGGCAACGTGCGCATTGTAGCCATTAACCTCAACACGCTCCTGCAGGGCAGTCCCGAGGTGCTCGTGCGGCAATATCTCTATCGCATCCCCGTGGTTCCCAACAACGTCACCCTGAGCGACCTGTTCTCCACAGCACCGGGCAAGCTGCTCGTGCCTGAGCGCGCTACCGACAAACTATTCGAAGTGGACGTAACGGGCGCGACGGACCTCACACCGTTCGAGAATGCCGCGGGTAAGTTGATCTCGGACCCGGCGAAGACCATCGAGCAGTTGAACACTGCAGGCCTGGATGCCCTGGGCATCGTGCCGGTGAGCAAAACCGTCATTATCGACTCACTCACCGCGATTGACCCGTTGCTGGAGAAAATCGAAGGCGTCTGCATCGTAGGCAACACGATCGTGCTCACTTACGATAACGACTTTAACGTCGCGGAAGCCGCGAGCATCCCGGCAAATCCGAACCCGAACGGTCCTTTTGTGCAACTGGAACTGCTCGGCGAGAATTACCCGCGCCTTTACACAGTGCCTCTCCCTTGATGCCCTCAGAAGACGCACCACGGAGACGGCGCCCGGACAATGCAAGAGTTCGGGTGCCGTTTCTCCTGGGCTCGCGCTTGGTATGTGAAAGACGAAATTATGAAAAGAATGTGCGCGAAACAAGCCACTGAGAAATTGCTGGTCGTTGCATGGTTTTGTCTGTTGCCGGTGTCGGCTACGATTTTGCACGAGGCCAAGGCCGAAGAGCTCGCATTCCAAAGATTGTTCAACTTCAGCTTTTCTGATGATCACACGCAGCCAGGTTCACTCGTGCAAGGCACCGACGGCTTCCTCTATGGCACCACTTCCAGATCTACCCCTGGAACGCCCTTCACGAATGACACCGTATTCAAACTTGCGCCGCAGGGTGAGGTGACGCTCCTCGCTTCTTTCCCTCGCGATGGCACTAACGCTTATGGGCCTGGGTCACTGGTTCGGGCGGTGGATGGCAACTTTTACGGTGTGAATGCTTTCGGAGGTCCGGGCCTGTCCCACGGATCTGTTTTCAAACTTTCTCCAAGTGGGGACGTGCTTACGACGGTGGTCACGTTCCATGGCGCCGACGGACGACAACCCAACCTCCTGATTCAGGGCGCCGACGGACTTCTCTACGGGACAACGGCCGCAGGTGGAACTCACGGTTACGGCACGGTGTTCAAGCTCACGCTCAACGGAGAATTAACATCACTGTTTTCCTTTGCCCGAACGAACGGCGCAAACCCCAGGAGTCTCGTTCGCAGCGCTGATGGCACTCTCTACGGAACGACCACCGATAATGTCGGGTTTCCCGCGCCGGATATTGTGTTCAAACTGAATTCGTCCGGAGAATTCACGACACTGCTTTCCTCGTTCAATGAGTCCGAGGTTTTCCGCCCGAGGAGATTGGTTTATGCCACGAATGGGTGCGTCTATGGACTCGATGCAGCTGGCGGGAGCAATCATTTCGGCACGATTTTCAAACTGACCCCCGGCGACGCGTTCACGACTGTCGTCACGTTTAACGGACTGAATGGCCTGGATCCCGAGACGCTAGTACAGGGAATGGATGGCAATCTTTATGGAACGACTGAATTTGGCGGGCCGGATTACAATGGCTCTTTTCCTTCCGGCTCAGGGACGATTTTCAAAATGACTCTCGACGGCGTCCTGACGACGCTGGCCTCTCGTTTCGAATTGGCGGACGCGTTCAGCGTGAATTCATTGATCCAGGGTGCAGACGGCAATCTTTATGGAACAACGGAGAGCGGAGGCCCGCCGGACCCCGCGGGAATTTTCCGCGTGGCGCCGTGCCCCGTCGTTACAAGACTGCAAAAAATTGCGGGGCAAGACGTACTGACGTGGACCGCGTTCGTTGGCGGCCGCTATCAAGTCGAACAGAAGCCCACATTTTCGACAACAGAGTGGGCCGTGGTTCCCAATCTTGTGACCGCGGTTGGCCATACGGCGTCCGCCACGAACAATGCCGTCGGGTCAGTGCAGCAATATTATCGCGTGCGGCTTCTGCCGTAGTGCTGGCTGCCTGCACACACGAGCCAATTGAAATGATTGCCTCTTTTGCTTCTTTTCCAGGTGAGTGAATTCTGCTACGAAGCTTGCAAAGCCCGAATGTCTCTCGCTCTAAAAAGTTCCAGTGGACCGGCGCCGTGGTTCACCACCACGCACTGGAGCATCGTGCTGCTGGCTCGCGATGGTGATACGTCCATCGCTTTTGGCGCGCTGGAGCGTTTGTGCCGCGATTACTGGCGTCCGGTTCACGCGTACGTGCGGCGCGACGGTTACAGTCCGGCGGACGCGCAGGACCTCACGCAGGAATTTTTGAGCCGGTTCGTTCACAAGGAATGGTTGAACCACCTCAAGGACCAGCGCGGAAAGTTTCGCTCATTCCTGCTTACATTCCTCAAGCATTTCCTTTCCGATGAGCGTGATCGGGCGGGCGCGCTCAAGCGCGGCGGCGGCGCCACGGTCATTCCACTCGACGAGTTGGAGGCGGAAGAACAGGGCGCATTGGGCGTGTTGGAGGCGCTGACCGCAGATCAGGTTTTCGAGCGACGCTGGGCGCAGGACGTGATCGACCGCACCACCGCGCAATTGCGCCGCGAGTACATCGAGAATGGAAAAGCCGACCTCTACGCCGAGTTGAAAGATCTTCAGCCCGGCGAGCACACCTCGGGCGGCTACGCGGAAATCGGCGCGCGCCTGAGGTTGACGGAAAGCGCCGTGAAATCCGCCATGCACCGGATGCGCCAGCGGCACCGGGCTTTGTTGCGCGCGGAAATCGCCCGCACCGTGAGCAGCGAGGCGGAAATTGATGCGGAAATCCGCTATTTGATCAGCGTTCTGGGATCCTGAAACGAGTTCAGAAGAATTTGTTCACAACCTAAACTGCCGGATTCCCCTGTAACTCATGGGACGCTGGGCGGACCCGACCATGAATGAAAACGGCCTATTCCTGATGAGAGCGGCGCGCCTGATTGGCGTGCTTGCCTTCTGGGTAGTGTCAAGCCACCGCCAGGCTCATGCTCAATTGGCCATCACCGAAGTAATGTCGCAGGCTTCAACAAATCGCGGTGCCATGTGGGTGGACCACCAGTCGGATTTTTGGGAGCTCACCAACTTTGGCGCCAATGCCATCGATCTGGCGGGTTACTTGTTTTCGGACAGCATTGAATCGCCAATGGTCCCCCTTGTGCCCGCTGGCGAGCCTCCGCTGGTCATTGGAGCGAGCCAGTCGGTAATTTTTGTTCGATTTGAAAATACCACGAATGAAGCGCAGTTTCGCGCGTGGTGGGGCAACTGCCTCGCCTCTAGTGTGCCAGTGCGTTTCTATCCTCGCACGCCGGGTTTCGATCAGATCATTGATGGCATTCGGTTATGGGATGCTTCGAGCAATTTAGTGGATCGCGTTGACTTCGGAATAGCGCGGCGTGGTATCACCTTCATTTCCGACACGAACACCGGTGAGTTCGGCGCTTTCAGTCAGCATGGAACATGCGGCGCGTGCCAGGCCTCGAGCGCGGACGATGTCGGCTCACCAGGCACAACTTGCGGTCCGGTTCCAGTACAGATTGTGCAGCAGCCTGAAAATCAAACGACGTGCGCGGGCGCGCCAACCACATTCACGGCGCGGGCTATTGGATTGCCACGCGCGAAGTATCAGTGGTTCTACAACGGCGTCGCAATTCCCGGTGCCATAGCCGCGAGCTACACTGTCACGAATGCTACTCCGTCGCGGAATGGCAGTTACCATGTGGACGTCTCGAACGGGCTTATGCTGCTTCACAGTGCGGCAGCAACATTGACGGTCAGCACCAATCCATCGGCACCATCAATTCTTTCGCCGCCCGCCGACTTCGAACTTTACTCGGGCCAGACGGCGCAATTCTCAGTCACCGCCTGTGCCTTTCCGCTCGCTTCATATCAATGGTTCTCGAACGGAGTGCTGTTTGCCGGCGCGACAAATCCCGTGTTATTGCTGCCTGACTGCACGCCCGCGATGTCGGGCGCACAGTTTTGTGTGCGCGCGCAGAATTCGCTCGGGACTAATACCGTGTGTGCACGTTTGATCGTCACGCCGCGCCCTGAACTCCACATCACCGAGATCATGGCGAACTCCGCGACAAATTGTGCCGAGCACGCCGAGTGGTTTGAAGTCACGAACCAAGGCACGAACACGGTCAATCTTCTCGGCTATCGATTTGCCGATCGCGCTACCCTCGAGGGCGCCCGCGTCGTTACACAGGCGGTGACACTGGCCAAAGGCCAATCGGCCATTTTCGTCGAGCAGATGTCTGCGGATGAATTCAAACGCTGGTGGGGAGCGGGCAATTTGCCGCCGGGACTTTCAGTCATCACATACGCAGGAATGGGCCTGAGCGAACTCGGCGATGTACTTTATATCTGGAATGCCGCCGCTATCGATCCCGTGGATTGGGTAGCCTCCACATCCTTCGCGAGCGCCACGAACGGCATCAGCTTGCGGTTCGGATTCGACGAATCCGACTGCTACTTCGGCTGCGAGAGTGTCGTTTCAGAATTCGGTGCGTTTCGCGCCTTGGAATGTGGGGACATCGGTTCACCTGGCTACACCGCCAATGGTCCTCCGCGACTGGTGAGCATCGCGAAGGACGCGGTTGGTGCATACATCACCTGGCACGCCGTGAAAGGAAAAACTTACCGCCTCGAGTACAATCCAGTGCTGCAAGCCAGCGGCTGGATGTCGCTCGGCGACATGGTCGCGGCAAATTCCTTGCCCATGAAGACCGACCCATCCGCGACTGGTGCGGGCCAGCGCTTTTACCGCGTGGTGCAACTAACGCCATGAGAAAAAAGCCACAGTTGGTCGCTGCGCGCCGCGCCTTCACCTTGATCGAGTTGCTCATTGTCATCGCCGTCATCGCGCTGCTCGCTGCGATGCTGTTGCCAGCGCTGTCGAACGCCAAGAACTCCGCGCGCCGCGTTGAGTGTCTCAGCCAGCAAAAGCAATGGGCTGTCGCTTTCTATGAATACGCTGATGACAATGACGGGTGGATGCCGCGCGAAGGGTATCATCAGAACGGCATGGTGTTCTGGAACAACTGGGCGCAGGTTCAGAACGTCGCCAGCAAGGATGTGTGGTACAACGCGCTGGCCCCTTATCTTTCCATAAAGCCAGCCTCCAGCTACGCGCTGCCTTCCGTCCGGCTTCCTTTCTACGAGCGCAATAGCTTCTTTCATTGTCCGGCCATGAAATTACCAAAGACGGCCAGTGGCCAAATAGCGCGGTTCTCCATGGCGATGAATTCCCAGCTCATCAATCCACCCGATGTTTCCACGGTTTCCTTTTCACGCATCAGGGATACAACGCGCACAGCGCTGTTCATCGACAATCTTCTGGAAGACGAGAAGCCGGTGGTGCCGCAGCAGGCCACGGACAATCTCGGCCAGCCGAGTGCGTACGCAAACCGGTTTGCCGGGCGTCGTCATGGACGCTCTGGCAACGTGACGTTCGCCGATGGCCACGCGCAAACTCTTCCCGGGGAGAAGGTCGTGGAGACGAAAGGCATGAACGTGGGTTGGGCCATCATTCCCTCCGTGGACGTTATTTGGGAACTGGACGAGTCGCAGTAATCAGAATCCATCGCCGCCATGATTTCTCCCAAACAATGCGCTCGCTGTGGCAAAGAGATCAGTCCCGATGCTCTCTGGGGCCTGTGTCACAAGTGCCTCTTCGACGAGGCCACGGCGCTGCCGTCGGGTGAAGGGATTTTGTCCGCGAAGAACCGCCAGTTTGGTGATTACGATCTCGGTGCTCAGCTTGGACGTGGCGGAATGGGTGTCGTCTATGAAGCCGTGCAGGTCAGTCTGCGCCGGCCCGTGGCGCTGAAAATGATTCTCGATTCCGAGGCCGGTTCACCGCTCGCCCATCGCCGCTTCCGGGTTGAAGCGGAAGCCGCCGCCAAGCTGGACTATCCCAACATCGTTCCTATCTACGAAGTGGGTGAGCATGAAGGACAATCATTCCTGAGCATGAAGCTTATCGCGGGCAACACACTGCGCGAAAAAATTGCCTCGGGTGATTTGTGTCTGAAGCCCAAAGGCAACGCCAACAGTCGAACGGATTTGCGGCACCGCACGGTGGCCATCGTGCGGTTGATGGCAACCATTGCCCGCGCCGTCGATCACGCGCATGAAAAGAACGTGCTCCACCGTGATCTCAAGCCGAGCAACATCCTCATCGATCGCGAAGGCCAGCCGCACCTGACGGACTTCGGGCTGGCCAAAATGCTAGAATTCGACATCGGTAAAACACCGGCCGTCGCGCTGACAATATCCGGCACTACACTCGGCACGCCGAGCTACATGTCTCCTGAGCAGGCGGCTGGTCAACGGCTCAGCGCTGCGTCCGACATTTACAGCCTGGGCGCGATTCTTTACGAGATGCTCACGGGCGATCCGCCTTTCAAGGCCGCCACGGTGCTCGAAACGTTGCGACTCGTCGCCGATCAGCAGCCTCGCCGCCCCAGCGTGGAAAATCCGCGCATCGATCGAGATCTCGACACGATCTGCCTCAAGTGCCTGGAGAAAAATCCGGCTGCCCGCTATACGAGCGCGTTGGCGCTGGCCGAGGACCTCGAACGCTGGCTGCGGCAGGAGCCGATTCGCGCGCGTCCCGCCGGCGTTCCGTTACGCATTGGGCGCTGGGTAAAACGCAATCGGCCCGCGGCGGCGCTAATCGTCAGCCTGTTCTTCGGCTTTGCCATGGCACTGGAACTGTTGCACCTGGCTCACCAGAAGCAGAAGCGGCTTGAGCTAATCCGTGCCAATAACACTCAAATATTCAACGAGGAGATCGAGAACCTTTGGCGCGACACGAACCGAACATATATCCATATCCATTCCTCCCGCCTCGCGCAATTGGTGGATGCCGATCCTCGCCCGCCCAGCCCGGATGATGTTCGTCTGACGTTCGCGGCTGTCATCGATGCCGATCCGTGGGGCCAGGCCACGAAATACGCGCCGCTGCTGACCATCATTGAAGAACGAATGAAGAAACTTTGCGGACGTCCGGTCCTCATCGATCTCCGGCTCTACAAATTCAATGGAGACGGCGGACAAGCTCCCGTGACGCTAGGTGAAGTGGACTTTCAACGTCTTGGCGCGCTGCGTTATATCCAGGCACGCAAAACCGAACCCGACCTCCAACTGATCGCCTGCGAAGTATTGCCCAAAGACGGCGTGATTTTCGTTCGCAAGGAATTGGGTATTACGAATCTGACCCAGGTCGCCGGACGGCGCCTTGCCTTTGCGCATACCAACTCCACAGTCAGTTTTCTGGCCAAGGCCCGCATCGGCCGGGCAGGCCTGAGGGGACATGATTTCAGCATGGTGAGCAATTTGGGCCTTCACGCTTGGAATGCAGATCTCGTGGTCAGGAACAAGGCGCGAACGGACTCAGAAAGCGACGTGTACAACCATCGCGAAGTATTGCGACAGGTGCAGGCCAACCTTTTCGACGTCGGACCAGCGCCGCGGCGCTATTTTGAGATGAATAAGAATCGCGGCAAAGGCCTGGTGGAATTGGAATCCTTTCCCGTGATTGCGGACGCAGTTGTGGCCAAAACCGGCACTCCCGCGGAGATGGCAGACGCATTTCGCCAGAGCCTTCTCTCCTTGAGCAACAAGCGCGAGCGCCAATTGCTCGGCCGCTTGAAGCACGACCTTAGAGGCTTCGCACAAGTGAACGATCGCGACTATGACGATCTTCGTTCCATGCTCACCAACGAAGTCCGGTTGTTTGAAGCTTCCGCACCGCACGGCGAATCCATTCACTCTCAGAACTCCCAAGTGCCGCGAGATCGATGAAGAATTGCTCGAGCAGTGGTTCGGGTTGGCGAGCCGATCAAATCCGAACGCGCCCCATCGCGACGCGCACGCAAACCTGAGGCTACTGCGTGAGTAGATTCAGAAACGTTGTGCCTTGGTGAGTCAGTTCCCACTGCGTGCCGCGTTGTGTGACAAGGCGGCGGCAGGGATTCCTTTGCTGCTCCGCAGCGTTGACGGAAAGCAGTTGGTATCTGGTCCTGGACTTAATCTCGCTCGCGGCGCGCGGCGTGAGCTGGACTGGGACAGCGTTGAAGTCAAAAGCAATTTCGTAGCCGGCAATGCCTTCTTTCTGCGTCAGTGGATTCGCACGCACGAGCATCGGGTAGCGTTTGGGGAACGAGAAGTTCGCATCGCGCACGAGCACGCGGCAAAGCTCAGGGCGGCTCTGAACGAATTTCAGGAGACTGAACTTCCCGCCCTGTCCCTGCTGTTCGAGCAAGACGAGGCGCGGATCGATGCCGAGAAAGTTCATCCCGTTCCAGATGCCGTGATCGTCGGGTTGTTTCGGGTGCTCCTTTTTGTACCAGGTTGAAAAGCGATCGCTGACGAAGAGATTGATTTCAAAGTGGACGTGCGCGCGCTCCTGCGAAATGCGCTCGCGCGTGTTGCTGGTGCGGCCCATCGTGGCGATGACTTCACCAGCCCTCACCGGCTTGCCCGGTGCAAGTCCGGCGGCGAAGTCGCTCAGGTGTGCATAGAGCGTAAATACCTCCATGCCTTCGATGATGTGCCGGACCACGACGTACTTGCCGTAGTTTGACGCGCTCACGCGTTTGTTGATGTAGGCGACGGTGCCGTCGCACGAAGCCATTACGGGATCGATGGGCTCGCCGCGCTTGTCGCGCTTAAGGCAACGGATGTCGAGTCCCTCGTGCAGTTGCCAGCCCTCGCTGCGCACGCAGCCGAACATGCCGCTCGTCCACGGCTTGCCCGTCGTGCCGACGAAGAATCTTTCCTCAGCGCCCTTTTCGAAGAGAGCGCGGTTGGCAGTGGGAAGTTGGAATGGCTGCGCCTGAACAGCAGCAGCATACGCGGAAACAACGAACAAAAGAACGCGGCGCATTGCGACCAACTACCTGTCTATTGGCGCGGGGAACGGCCAGTTCTCCTTGCGCTCCAGTTTGCGCACCAGGTTGTTCAATCCGCGCACGAAACGCTGCGCCTCATCGCGCGTGCCATCGGGAGTGAACACAAGGCGGCCACTGGTGTTTCTGGCAGTGATGACAGGTGCAGCAAGCCAGCGCGCCTGTTCTCCGAAGTCGCTGAAAATCGCCAGCCGCTTCCCTTTGTTCACTACCGTCACACGTTCGAGAATGCGGCCGCCGTGCCGGTTCAAGCTGATTTCCACGGCAAACAATCCACCAGCTTGATCCACCAGCAGCGCGGTCGCAACGTCGCGTTCGTCCAGCACCGTTTCGCGGTCGATGTTCACAAGAATCGGGTTGGCGCGATGCACGGAAATGGCGGACGACCGGTCCTGGCTGCCTGCGTCGGCCTCGACGTGGATGCGCAACGTGCTGAGTTGCTTCTTCAGCTTCCGCTCCTCGCTCGTGGCGCAACCGGACGCGACCATGAGCGCCACCAAGATCAGAAAGCCATTGAACACGCATCGGCGACTCTTCATATTGCCGCCCAAGCAAACGCATCAACGAATCAAAGTAAAGCACCTATGGGCCAGCAGAGAAACAAAGTGGAAAAGCGCCGCCGCCGCAACGCCTACAACAAACGCAAGAAGGTCGCCGCCAAGGCGAAGAAGGCGAAAGCCAAGGCGTAAGCGGGAAATCGTTTTCGCGCGCAGGCGGGCTTGTCCGAGTCCGCCTGTTTCTTTTCGCTTCGTTTCAAGCTGCGCGTGCGCACGCGCACGTTGACGCTGCCGGTGCGCGGTCTGTAAATTCCGTCCTTCGCCCTAGCGGCGAACTTGATGAATCTGTTTTCGCGAGTCTGGAATTCTTCGCTCGGCAAGAAATACATCATGGCCATCACCGGCTGTGCGCTGTTTGTCTTCGTCATCGGGCATTTGATCGGGAATCTGCAAATTTTCCTGGGGCCGGACGTGCTCAATCATTACGGCCACTTCCTGCAAACGAACTGGGAGATCAAGTGGCCGGCGCGCATTGCGCTTCTGGCGATGGTGATTCTCCACATCGTGTCGGCAACACGGCTTACGGCGGAGAATCGCGCCGCGCGCGGACCCGGCTACGCGGCCTACAAGCCAGTCGGTTCCAGTTACGCCTCGCGCACGATGATGATGAGCGGTCTGATCATCGCGGCCTTCGTCATTTATCATCTGCTGCACTACACCGTGACGCTGCCGCAAGTGAATTTCACCGGACAGGACTTTGGCGCCTTTCGCGATCCGCAAGGACGGCACGACATTTACAAAATGATGGTGGTTGGCTTTAGCAACGGCTGGGTCTCGCTCTTCTACATCATCGCGATGGCCCTGCTTTGCCTGCACTTGAGTCACGGCGCGAGCAGCATGTTTCAATCGATGGGTTGGAAGAAGGGTTACTACCAGCCGCTCCTCGACAACGGCGCACGACTGATTGCGATTCTTATTTTTGCAGGCTACGCGTTGATTCCGATCGCGGTGATGCTGGGCTACGGGAAAGATTACGTGACTAAAAGAGTGAATCCGGTGCCGTTGCAGATGAATGCGCCGGGAGGTGCGCGATGACAATCTTGAATTCCAATACCCCCTCCGGTCCGCTCGCCCAAAAATGGGACCGGCACAAGTTCGATCTCAAGCTCGTCAACCCGGCGAACAAGCGGAAGTTCGAGGTCATCGTCGTGGGCACTGGACTCGCCGGCGCTTCGGCAGCCGCAACGCTCGCGGAACTTGGGTACAAAGTGAAGGCGTTCTGCTACCAGGACAGCCCGCGCCGCGCGCACAGCATCGCCGCGCAAGGCGGCATCAATGCCGCGAAGAATTACCAGAACGACGGCGACTCCATTTACCGGCTGTTTTACGACACGATCAAAGGCGGCGATTTTCGCGCGCGCGAAGCGAACGTCTATCGGCTCGCGCAAGTGAGCGTGAGTATTATCGACCAGTGCGTGGCGCAAGGAGTGCCGTTTGCGCGGGAGTATGGCGGTTTGCTTGCAAACCGTTCGTTCGGCGGCGCGCAGGTGTCGCGCACGTTTTACGCGCGCGGCCAAACCGGGCAGCAGTTGCTGCTCGGCGCGTACCAGGCACTCTGCCGGCAAATCGGCGCGGGCAACGTGGAGATGTTTCCGCGGACGGAAATGCTCGATGTCGTGGTCGTTGATGGTCATGCGAAGGGCATCGTGGTGCGTAACATGGTGAGCGGCGCCATTTCCTCGCACGCGGGGGACGCTGTCGTGCTCGCCACGGGCGGCTACGGCAACGTGTTCTTCCTTTCTACGAATGCCAAAGGCTGCAATGTCACCGCGACGTGGCGCGCTCACAAGAAAGGGGCGTTCTTCGCCAACCCTTGTTACACGCAAATTCATCCCACGTGCATCCCCGTGAGTGGCGAGCATCAGTCGAAGCTCACTTTGATGTCCGAGTCTCTGCGCAACGATGGGCGCGTCTGGGTGCCGAAGCGCAAAGAGGATTGCGGCAAGCCGCCCTCATCAATTCTTGAATGCGATCGCGATTACTATCTCGAACGCAAATATCCCAGCTTCGGAAATCTCGCCCCGCGCGATATCGCATCACGCGCCGCGAAGGAAGTTTGCGATGAGGGCCGCGGTGTCGGGCCGAGCGGCAAAGGTGTTTACCTGGACTTCTCCGATGCCATCAAACGTCTCGGCGTGGACAAAATTCGTGAGCGCTATGGGAATCTTTTCGACATGTACGAAAAGATCACCGGCGAGAATGCTTACGAAACGCCGATGCGCATTTATCCTGCAGTGCATTACACGATGGGCGGCCTCTGGGTGGACTACGATCTCATGAGCAACCTGCCTGGCCTGTTCGTGCTCGGTGAAGCCAACTTCTCCGACCATGGCGCGAACCGTCTCGGTGCCAGTGCGCTCATGCAGGGACTGGCCGACGGCTACTTCATCCTGCCTTACACGATTGGCAATTACTTCGCGACGAGCAAGGCACCGAAGCCGAGTACGGGTCATGTGGAGTTCAAGAAGGCTGAAGCCAGCATTGAAGCGCTCACGAAGAAACTGTTGTCCATCAACGGTACGCGCACGACGACGAGTTTCCATCGCGAACTGGGGAAAATCATGTGGGAGGACTGCGGCATGGCGCGCAGCGAGAAGAGTCTCAAGAGCGCGCTGAACACGATTCCGAAACTGCGCGACGAGTTCTGGAAGAACGTAAAGGTCACTGGCGAAACTGGGAGCCTGAACCAGGATCTCGAACTGGCTGGCCGGGTCGCTGACTTTCTCGAGTTCGGCGAGCTGCTTGTGCGCGACGCGCTCCACCGCAACGAATCCTGTGGCGGCCATTTCCGTTCTGAATTTCAGGAGCACGGCGAAGCCAAGCGCAACGACGCCGAGTTTTCCTACGTCGCCGCGTGGGAATTCACCGCCGATTTCGCAAAACCGAGCCTGCACAAGGAATCGCTCGTGTACGAGGAAGTGAAAATGAGTACGCGCAGCTACAAATAATGCCTGCAAAGACTGACATCGTCCCGTTGGAGCGGATCGAGCGCGTCATTCTGCTGGTCCGTGGCCACAAGGTATTACTCGATCGCGATCTCGCCGTGCTCTATGGCGTCGAGACGCGCGTGCTGAATCAAGCAGTGCGGCGGAACCTTGACCGATTCCCTGCGGATTTCATGCTGAAACTCACGCGGGAGGAGATACGGAACATATCACAATCTGTGATATGTTCGGGACTCAAGCACGCCCCAAGCGTTTTCGCCTTCACCGAGCAAGGCGTCGCCATGCTTTCCAGTGTCCTGAACAGTCCGCGCGCGATCCAGGTGAACATTGAAATCATGCGAACGTTCGTGCGCTTTCGCCAGTTGCTGGCGAACAACGCAGAGCTGGCGCGCCAGCTTGGCGAACTGGAAAAAAAATACGACGGACAGTTCAAGATCGTGTTCGAGGCCCTTCGGCAGTTAATGACCAAGGGCGACGAGGGAGACGCGAAGGAACAGCGCGAGATTGGATTTCACACGCTGCACGATTCGGAAGACGCGCTTCCGACCCGGCGAAAACCCCGGCACGTTCGATATTGAAGATTGCCATGAAACTTACTCTCAAAGTCTGGCGCCAGAAAGACCGCAACAGTCCCGGCGGCATCGTGAAATATTTGGCGACAAACATCATCCCCGACATGTCGTTCCTGGAAATGCTCGACGTGGTGAACGAGGGACTGATTGCCAAAGGCGAGGAGCCGATTGCTTTCGACTCCGATTGCCGTGAGGGCATCTGCGGCACCTGTTCGCTTGTCGTCAACGGCATCGCGCATGGCGGGGAGCGTGGGACGACAGTGTGCCAACTCCACATGCGCCGTTTCAAGGATGGCCAGACGATTACGATTGAACCCTGGCGCGCGAGGTCGTTTCCGGTGTTGCGCGATCTGATCACGGACCGCGGCGGATTTGACCGCATCATTCAGGCCGGCGGTTTTGTTTCCGTGAACACAGGCGGTTGTCCGGACGGAAATGCTATTCCCGTTCCGAAAGCGGAGGCGGAGCCGGCGATGGATGCCGCCGCGTGCATCGGGTGCGGCGCGTGTGTCGCGGCGTGCAAAAATGCCAGCGCGATGTTGTTCGTGGCGGCGAAGATTTCGCACCTCGCGCACCTCCCTCAAGGCCGCGCCGAACGCGAACGCCGCGCCCTCGCGATGGTCAAGCAGATGGACGCCGAAGGCTTCGGCAATTGCACCGTGACCGGCTCTTGCGAAGCCGTTTGCCCGAAGGAGATTTCCCTCGATTTCATTGCCAAACTGAATCGCGAGTACGGCAAAGCGCTGTTGAAGGGGGACGCGAAAACACGCGCGACCGGCAGTGCAGGCTGAGTCCATCGGATTTTGGCCCAAAAATTCCACTCGCCCCGCGCCGGAACTGCGTCATTGTAGTCGCGTGGAAACATTCCTGAGCATCTGCATCGGCATCGGCCTGAGCGCCGCGTGCGGTTTTCGTGTTTTTGTTCCGCTGTTCTGTCTGAGCCTTGCGGCGCATTTTGGAGCAAGCCACGTTCAGCTCGCGGAATCCTTCCAATGGGTCGGCTCGTATCCCGCCATGATTGCATTCGGCGTGGCCACCGTGGTGGAAATCGTCGCTTACTACGTCCCATGGCTGGACAACGCTTTAGATTCGATCGCCGTTCCGTTGGCCACGATCGCCGGAATCTTCGTTACGGCCTCACTTGTGGCGGACATCGATCCCCTTTGGCGATGGACCCTGGCCATTATCGCCGGCGGCGGCCTTGCGGCCTCGACTCAACTCGCCACGACCAAGGCACGCCTCACATCCTCCGCGACGACAGCAGGCATCGCCAATCCCGTTCTCGCGACCGTGGAGACAGCATCATCAACCGTCCTCTCGGCGCTGTCGGTCATCTGGCCGATTGTCGCGCTCGTCGTCACGATACTCGTCGTGGCTCTTTGCTGGTTTGCTCTTTGGTGGGTGGCGAAGCGTGTGATACGGCTCTTTCGCAAATCAGCGCCGCCCGTCATGACTCCGTCTTGAGCGCATTGCGCGCGAAGGCAAATTCTTCAACGACCCGTCCGCCAATCAGGTGCTCCTGAATGATGCGCTCAATTACCGCGGGCGAACAGGAGTGATACCAAACTCCTTCCGGGTAAACGACAGCGATTGGCCCGCATGCACAGATGCGCAGACAATTCGCTTTCGTCCGATAAACAGTGCCGTTCGCGCTCGTCAACCCAAGTTCTTTCAGCCGCTTCTTCAGGTATTCCCACGCCTCAAGCCCCGCTTCCTTCGTGCAGCACTCCGGCTTGGTCTGATCGGCGCAAAGAAAAATGTGCCGCGAGCATTTTTCGATGCCGAGCGACTCGACGCATTCGCGCAGTTCGTCCACGTGTTCAAAACTGCCCGAAACCATGCACCGTTCTCAACGCAGAAGTCTTTCGCAATCGATCCATGCTTGTTAGTGTCGTCTCATGCATAAGACGCTGCGGCTTTGGCTGGCTCGGCATGGACAAAGACATGAAAGTGTTCGCGGAATGGTTTGACGGGCATCTCCTCGATAGAAAGTGATCGCGCATCTCTGGCAGACGTTCGTTGTCATCATCAAGACGCCGTTCCTGAATACGGAACTGATCTGGGGCATTGTACCCCTTTACTTCGGATGGTTGCTGAATGAGATGACTTCGTCGAAAGCCTCGTTCCGCACGGCGATTCAAACCGGCTTCGCCTTCGTGTGGGCGGCGGCGCAATGGCTCTTTCAATACGCGCGCAAACGTCCGGCGGACGCTCCGGTCATCACTGTCGATGCCCTGCTCGCCGTGAACATGATCGTTACGCTGCTCGTTCTCGCCATCGGCGTGCTGGCGCTTATCAGCGGGATTCGGCGGAGATTTCCAAAGGGCTGCAAGTTCCTCGGCCACACGCGCTTCGCCGCTTATTTCATGATCACGATGTTTCCGATGCAGACGCACTACCTCAAATGGACGTGGGACGCTTTGATCGCGATTGTCATCTTCGCTATTCCCGTGTGGCTGTTGGTGCATGTCGGATTGATGCCAGTGAGAAAATGAAAATCCCAAACTTCAAATTCCAAATTCCAAATAAACTCCAAATTTCAAACTTCAATCGCCAAATCAGCATTCACCTTGGAGTTGGAGCTTGGAATTTATTTGGAGTTCGGGGTTTGGAGTTTGGAATTTTCCACCAGGTTCGCCTCCGCCGCCGTCAGCGCCAGAAACGCTTTCTCCAGCGGCCCTTCCGCTCCGCTCTGCGTGCGCAGTTCCGCAGCCGTTCCCACCGCGACCATCTTTCCCTGGTGAATAATGCCGACGCGATCCGCAAGTTCTTCTGCCACGCTCAATTGGTGCGTCGAAAGAAAAACTGTCATGCCGCCCAATGAGCGTTCCTTCAAAATATCTTTCACCACGCGCGCGTGATGAGGGTCCAGTCCCACCATCGGCTCATCAATCACGAACACTTCCGGCTCGTGTAGCAGCGCGGAAGCAATCGCCACGCGCTGCCGCGTCCCGTGCGAGAGCCCCTCGATCGTTTTGTTCGAGAACTCGCCGAGGCTGAACCGCTCGATCAATTCCCGTCCCTTGGTCTGAATGCTCTCCATGTCCATGCGGAACAACTGGCCGATGAAGCGAAAAAATTCCCAGGGCGTCAGCTTGTCGTAAAGAAACGGGAAGTCCGGCACGTAAGCCATCCGCCGTTTCACTTCGAGCGGCTGGGCATGCACGTCGAACCCGGCCACGCGCGCGATTCCTGACGTGGGCTTGATCAAGCCGGTGAGGATTTTGATCGTCGTCGTCTTGCCCGCGGCGTTCGGCCCGAGCACCACAAAGAATTCGCCGCGATTCACCGTGAGGCTCAAGTCATTCACGGCCACCACGTCGCCGAAATGCTTCACGATGTGGATGAGTTCAATCATGCTCGGAAGCGTTGCGCAGCCCGGCCAGTTGATCGTTCACGAGGACGATGTTCGCCGGCAATTCGGCGCGAAGAATTTCACCCACGGGACTGACAAACAGCGTCACGCGGTACCGGTCGAGCAGCCTGGTTTCCAGGCGGTAGGCGCGCACGCGATTGTTGCCGACGACAATCGAGTCGTTTCGCGCCTCCCAGCGCAGGCCGAGCGACGCCGCGGTCATCTTGTTCGTCGAGAGCGGCACGCCGAACGCGCCGAGCATGGTTGGCAACATCGGCCCGCCGAATTCCTGCAACAGCTTTTGCGGATTTTGAAAATCGGAAAACCGAAATATGCGGTTGAACCTGTCGCCGCCGGCATCGACGTGCAATCGGACGGTCTGCTCGCGGGCATTTGCGGACACCTCATACACGTCCGGCCGGATGGTCACGCGCGTCTGGTAGGTCTCCCACACATAATTGGTATCAAGCTTGAGCGCGGCGGAAAAACTGAGGCGGGTCGGCAGATCGCTCAGCGTCAGGTTCCCGTCCACTTCCAGTTCGTAATGCGCGAGCCGATGCACCATGCCTTCAATCGGCTCGTCCTCCGACATCCGCGCGCCCGTCGCGAATTCCTGGCCCACTTCGGGCCGCCAGCGGCAGTAACCAATGCGGTTTGTCCCGCGGCGAATTTCCAGCGTGGAATGATCGGGCGCAGTCAGCATCTTTTGCCACACGACGCCCACAGGAATGGAGCTGCCGAAATGGCGGCGTGAGCCAAATTCCGAACGCCACAAGAGAGCGCTCATCGCCAGCCAAAACAGCGCGACGACTCCCAGCCAGATGCGCGTGCTCCAGGCCATTTCAGGGGGGCGGAATGATGAGCGTTTGCCCCGGGTGCAGCCGCCGGGCGTCCATCGTTGGGTTCGCCTTTTCCAACGTGCTCAGCTTGATGTTATAGCGGCGCGCGATGGCAGCCGGCGTGTCGCCCGAAACAATTCTGTGCATGCGATTCGAGATCGTCGGTGAATTCACGCGCGCGCTCGAATTCGTCTGCGTCGCGGGCCGGGATGAATCAACTCCCGGATAAGTGAGGGACTGCGTGGCGCGAGGCGGAGGATTGCTGGCCGCCTGCGTCACGTCCGAAAACGTTACACCCCGGCGCGCATAATAATTTTGCCACTGCTCCAATTGCTGTTTGAGGTGCTGGTTCTCGACGCGCAGCTTGTCGAGTTCCTGCTGGAGCGCCGCCATTGAAATGGGCTGGACAACGGACTTGGCCAGTTCGCGTTTACACTCCTGCATCCGCTGGCGTGCCAGCTCGGCGAAGGGCATGTTCGAGTTCAACATCACCGTGCGCTGGTAATGATAAAGCGCGGCGGCGTAATCCGTCTGCTGCTGCTCGTAGAGGACGCCGAGTTCAAAGTGCGCGGCGGCGGAGCGCGGATTCACGTCGAGCGCTTTCTCGAACATTTCGATCGCTCCCTGGTAATTGCGTTCCTGAAGCCGGTTCTTGCCCGCGAGGAAATACGGGTCCTTCTGTTCGTCGCTTTGAACAGTCGAACCGAAGCGGCAACCCGCCAGCAGGAGGCAGAGCAATGGCACGAACGTTCGAAGCTGCGACATCGCGCGGAAACTAATCGAACGCCAATTTTGGCGCAACGACGGTTCGAGAGCGGCTCGAAGCCTGGACGTTTCCTTCCGGCCCGCGCTGGTAGGGCGACGCTGTCTCACCGCGCCGGGTGAGCGCGGCAAGTTTGCAGGCGTTACTCGAGGACGCGGCGGGGCGCGCTGAGACAGCGTCGTCCTGCCAGCGCGGCTACTGCGGTTTGCGCCTGCTGCGCTGCGAAAATGGGCTGGGCTTCTTCTCCGTTGCCTGCTGGTCCGCAGTAGCAACAGGCGCACCAAACGGGTTCCCGCCGCGGACCGTGTCGGCCACTCTCGGCAGAAACAATGGGCTGGTGCTGACGAAGAGAAGTCCGCACAGCGCGTGCAACACGTAAAGCAGCGTGAAGTGGAAAAGATCAATCGCGCCAAAGCCGTACAGAACGATCGCCAGCGCCACGAGCAGCGCGCCTGGAAGCAGCGCCGCCGCACTCAATCTCCACGCCCCGCGCCACGTCACAAAGCGATCGGCAAAGAACGCGATCAGTTTCACAAGCGGCGTGTACAGGAACGCGAGGCTCCACCAGCACAGAAAAAGAAAGAGCACTGTGGCGATGCCGGTGAGGGCGAGAACTGGCCCGCGCCACGCACCCCAGGCAGGTTCGACTTCAGCGCGGTTGAAGGAGATGACGTAGCGTTTTTCGTACGGCAGCCAGCGGCATCCGAGCGCGCCACAAATCGCGAGGCCGTTTTTCTCGAACGTCACAGCCACATCAGCCACTTGGCCCGCGGTGCGCGTGTGGCCCGTGTCCACCACCATAGAGAGCCGCGCGTTCTCAGCGAGGAGTTGTGGCGACGAACCTCCGAACGATAAAAGCCCATTCTGAATCACGCCCGTCTCGGGGAGTTGCTGCACCGCTTCCGTGATAACGGGGAACCAGGCGATGCGCAGGAACCAGATCACCGCGGCGACGACAATCGCCGCCACGATCAATTGAACGATAATCAGATGCGCCGGGGTCGCGGAGGCGAACGCCGCAATGCCGCGCGGCGTCACGGGTTGCCACGCGTGGCGCGGTGTGAGCGGTTTGTCTGAATCTTTTCGTGGACTCACAGCGAGAGAGTAATCCGTGAAACAGTAATCAGTAATCAGTAACGTTTCGAGGCGAGCGCTGCTGATTACTGATTACTGACCTGCTGATTACTGGCTCGGCGCGCTTTGCTGCTGCGCCGGTGGCTGCACCAGCACAATCGGCAGCGGATAGCGCAGCTTCATCACGTCATCCACGAGCACTTCGACGAAATAAACTCCAGGCACAGCGAACTCTACCTGGCCAAGCACCGTCACGTTCGTCGCGGAATGGTTCGCGTCCTGCAAGGCAAACTTCACTTCGCCTTTGCGCAGCACGGTCGTCTGGTCGGGCGCGAGCAGGCGCACGTTTTCGCTGAACTGGCCCACGCCCGCCGTCCAGCGATTGAAGACGCAAATCTTGAACGCGGTCACCGGCAGTTGCGGCACGCGGACAAAGTTGATCACGCCGAGCAAAATAAAATTGCCTGAGGCTTCCTGCCGAATGTCTTCACACAGCAGTGAGCACTGGAGGTCGGGGAGGATGCGAGTAGGTTGCATGAATTGTCAGTCGTTCGTGGTCAGTAGTCAGTTGTCAACGGCTAGACTGCTCGGCGGCGCGGACCGTATTTTGCATCAGCACCGCGATGGTCATCGGGCCGACGCCGCCTGGATTTGGCGTAATTTTTCCAGCGATGGGTTGAACTTCGGCAAACGCGACATCACCGACGAGACGGGAACCGTCTTTCGCATTCGCATCCGCGACGCGATTCACGCCTACGTCGATCACAGTCGCGCCTGGCTTCACCATGTTTGCTTTCACGAATTCCGCCACGCCCATCGCGGCGATAAGAATGTCCGCGCGGCGACAATGTTCCGCAATGTTTCGCGTGCGCGAATGGCAAATGGTGACCGTCGCGTTCGCGTGCTTTGCTTTCTGGCAAAGCATCGCGGCCATCGGCTTGCCGACGATTTCGCCGCGTCCGAGGATGACGGCTTCCGCGCCGTCCGTCGGCACGCCCGAACGCGCGAGCAATTCCTGAATTCCGGCCGGCGTGCAGGGACGAAAGCCGCTCGTGTCGCCAAGCATCAGTTTGCCAACGTTGACGGGATGAAAGCCATCCACGTCTTTTTCCGGCGCGACGGTGGAATAAACGATCTCCTGCCGAATGTGTTTGGGCAACGGGGCCTGCACGAGGATTCCGTGGACTCGCGCATCAGCATTGAGTTGCTGAATCAATTTCAACAGATCTGCCTCACTCGTTATCTCATCCAGCACTTTGGTGTCCGACCAGATGCCGAGGCGCGCGGAAGTTTTGCCCTTCATGCCGACATAGACTTTCGAGGCCGGATCTTCGCCCACGCGCACGAATACAAGACCGGGTTGAATGCCTTTGGCCTTCAGCGCTGCGACTCGTTGCGCGGTCTCGGCGTGCAGTTGTTCCGCAATGGCGCGGCCATCGATGAGGTTGCTCGCGGCCATTACGGCACGGTCTCAAGAGCATCGACGATGATAACCGGCGTGTGCTGCCAGCGTTCATCGAGCAATTCCTCGCCGGTGACGACGATGCGTTTGCCTTTGAACTGCTTCAGCAAAAGATTCGGTGAAGGACTGAACACGTAGTTGATCGTCTTGCCGGTATCGAGACTGCGCAATTCGAAATGCGTGGGCGCCTGAATGCTGACGCTGCCCTTGAGAATGCCTTCCCGGCTCACGACTTTTCTCACCTTCTCAATGGGAGCCTCCGGAGTTCCCACGGGCGGAACAGTCACTGGTGGCGTTGCCGTCGTGGGAGGAGTTTCCGCGGGCGGCGCCGTCACAGGTGTCGTCGCCGGAGCCACGGCGGGAGCCGTTGCGGGCACTTCCGCGATGAGCGGTGGCGGGTTCGTGACCGGAGGCTCGGTCTTCGGCGGAGGAGCGACGATCGCGGGGGCCGGCGTCCGTTCCAAAAGATGCGCCGCGACAAAACCAAACGAGTTGGTGGGCGGCTCAATTTTCAACCAGCCATCTTTTGATTCGAGTTCGTTGATGGCCGCCCCTTTTTCCATCCGGCCCAGAATGCTGTAATTCTCGCCCGGCCCTCCGCGCAGATTCAACCGCCGCGGTTTCACGGTCTTCGTCGCCGTGTCTATGAAAGACGAATGCACCCATACCGCGATGTTCGTCGGCAAAACGATCTGATACCATTGCGACGGCTCGTCCTGCTTCGGCTTCTTGAGCGTAATTTCTTTGACGATCGTAACGGCGTCGCCTTTTTGCAAATGCCCGATGACCTCGCTGTTAATCAAAGCCTGTCCGCGAATGTTGACATTGTTCTGTTTGGCGACACCGGGTTCCGGCGCCAGAACCGGCGGCGCTTTTGGTTCGGGCTTCGCTGCCGTCACTTTCGCAACCGGTTTCGCCGCCGCCTTCTTTGGCTCGGCCTTTTTCGCGGCTGCGTTCGTCCCCGCCGGCAATACGACCACGGGAGTGGCATTGGTTGAAGGAGCGGCGGGCGGCGCAGGCGCGTCCTGAGCAAGGGCGTGGGGCGCGACGAGTCCAATTGCAATTGCGCCGATGATGAGTGCCCTGAGCGACATTTTCATAGAGGAGCAAGTAGAGATTTAATCTCGGTGTCTGTCAACGTCCGCCAACGGCCCACGCGAAGTTCTCCCAGCTTGATTGGCCCGATTTGCACGCGCTGAAGTTTGGTCACGGTGCGGCCCAGCACTTCAAACATGCGACGCAATTCCCGGTTCTTACCCTCGGCAAGTTCGATTTCCAGCAAGCTGCTGCTGTTGTTGGTGGCGAGAATGCGCACCCGCTCAGCCTTCAACTTCTCGCCTTCGTGCAACATTCCTTTCACCAGTTTGTCGCCGAGTTCCTGGTCCACGCGCCCTTCGATGGTGACCCGATATTTTTTGCGAATACCATAACGCGGGTGCGTAAGCTTGAGGCAGAAGTCGCCGTCGTTCGTGAGAAAAATCAAACCCTCGCTGGCAAAATCAAGACGGCCCACGGGAACGAGATTCGACCACTCAGTCGGAAGAAGTTCGCTAATGATCTTGCGGCTTTCGGGATCGCGCCGCGTGCATATGTAGCCAGCGGGCTTGTTCAACGCCACGTAAAGCTTGCGTTTGGTTTTCAGCGACCGGCCATCGACGGCGACCTTGTCGTGGGCGGGATCAACCTTGCTGCCAAGTTCGAGAACGGTCTCGCCATTCACCGTCACGCGGCCTTCGAGAATGATTTGCTCGCTGGCCCGCCGTGAAGCCACGCCCGCTTCCGCCAGAAATTTCTGCAGGCGAACCATGGGCGTGGAACGACTATGCCTCGGGCTTCGTCTTGCGCAGGCCCATCACGCGGTCGCCTTGCTTCCATTGGCCGCGCTTCTTGAGCAGTTCGACGCGTTCAAAGCGCTTTAGAACGTTTCGTTTTGCGCCCAACGTGCTGGTCGCGCGCAGACTTCGATGCTGTGACATAAATCAAATCCTCAGTTCAAGCCCGCCGGGTTTTCCGAACGGGCCGGTGCTTGTAACACGCGAAGGGGCGGTGCGCCAGTGCTGTTTTTGCGCCAATCGCTGGAAGTCTTTTAGTGCCTCGCGAAACGAAGGATGCGAAGCAATGAAATATCACGGGAAAATCGCAGGACGCCTCGCATACCACGCTATTGGTCACTTCCATCTCGCTTTTCCTTGGCAGCCTTCGCCGCCTTCGCGAGACCTTTCTTCCTTACGCAAACGACCGCAGACCAGCAAGCGCAACGGAGGCTTGCGCCGCGCGCCGGTGTTTCGGCACGATGCCGACATGCTCGCCCGCGTCTGTTCCGCTGCGGTACAAGGCATCGAAGCGTTCCCCGTTGAAGTCGAAGTCAACGTCGGATGGGGCGACACGATCATCGTCATCGTTGGATTGCCAGACACGGCGGTGAAGGAATCGCGCGACCGCGTGATGACTGCCCTTTCCAACTCTGGCTTCAAGCCGCCAATGGGCAGGACGACGATCAATCTCGCGCCCGCCGACGTGAAGAAGGAAGGACCGAGCTTCGACTTGCCCATCGCCGTCGCACTCCTCGCGGCCAGCGAACAGATCGAAACCGACCAGCTTGATAATTTTGTCATGGTCGGTGAACTCGCGCTCACCGGTGCCGTGCGATCCGTGAAAGGAGTCCTTCCCATCGCGCTGCGTGCGAAGGCCGAGGGCAAAACCGGCGTGCTCGTTCCAGCGGAAAACGCCGCCGAAGCCGCGGTTGTTCAGGGGCTGCTCGTCATCCCAATTCAAAACCTCCGCGAAGCGACTGGTTTCCTCGAGGGCCAAATCAAGATCGCGACGACCCGCGTCGATCTCACGACTGTCTTCAGTCATCCCATGGACGACGAACTGGATTTCGCCGACGTGAAAGGACAGGAGTCCGTGAAGCGCGCGCTGGAAATCGCCGCCGCAGGTGGCCATAACGCGCTCCTCATCGGGCCGCCGGGCACAGGCAAGTCGATGCTCGCCAAACGGCTGCCGACCATTCTCCCGCCGCTGAC